>LGVF01196336.1_pt1 | contig 22891 bp, 15 predicted proteins | sample 469901 | NCBI WGS metagenome assembly LGVF01 (sample SAMN03893561, study PRJNA290197) | marine sediment metagenome | material: sediment; isolation source: combined push core samples #3730, #5133, and #5579 collected at Hydrate Ridge | place: Pacific Ocean: Hydrate Ridge
CGTAAAGTTGGCTTGATAAGTGAATATGATTACAATCAGAGTAGAAGTAGGTTATTACTTGCAGAGTCTACTATGCTTAGGGCTAAGTATGATTTTATTTTTAAAGTAAAAATATTAGAATACTATTTTGGAGAAAGATTTGGTATGCTGTAATCCCCCTTTTATAAGGCTATTAATGTCTTAAGTAATGCGTATAAAATTTGTTAAAAAATAATTTTGAATAGCTTTTAAGCAAATAATAATGAAGAAAAAATATATTTATATTTTAATAACTGTTGTGGTATTGATAGTTGTTTTGATTGTTGCCAAGAAAAAAGGATTACTTGGTGAAACTGGTGAAAGTAGAGAAGTTAGTCTTGCAAAAGTTGAACTTGTTGAAATAGTTGAAAGTGTTTCGTCTTCGGGTAAAATTATGCCAGAGGTTGAAGTAAAGATTGCTCCAGAAGTATCGGGCGAGATAATAAAACTTACCATTAAAGAAGGCGATGAGGTAGCTAAAGGTCAGTTATTAGTGGCTATTAATCCTGATATTTACGTATCAAGCGTTAATCGTGCAATGGCAGCTTTGCAATCGTCAAAATCTGCCCATCAACAATCAAAAGCCAGACATATAGAATCTGAACAAGAGTTTAATCGTAACAAGCAATTGTATGATAATCAAACCATAGCACAATCAGAATGGGATAAGGCTAAAGCAAATTACGAAGTTGCCAAATTACAGGTAGAGTCGGCTAAATATCAAGTGTCTAGTTCGCAAGCAACATTGCGCGAAGCTAAAGATAATCTGGCAAGAACAAAGATTTTTTCGCCAATGAATGGAACTATTTCTAGGCTTAACGTTGAACTTGGTGAAAGAGTTGTTGGAACTCAGCAAATGGCTGGTACAGAGTTGTTGAGAGTGGCTAACTTAAGTGATATGGAAGCCGAAGTAGATGTTAACGAAAATGATATTATCAAAGTTAAACTTGGTGATGAAACCGATATTGAAGTTGATGCATTTTTAAATAAAAAGTTTAAAGGCATAGTTACCGAGATTGCTAATTCAGCTGAAACTGCTGGTACTAGTGCCGATCAGGTTACTAACTTTAAAGTTAAAGTGAAAATTTTGAAAGAATCGTATGAGGAAATTTCAAAAGAAATGAAGCTTAAATACTCTCCTTTCAGACCAGGTATGACTGCTACAGTTGATATTAATACTAAGAAAAAGACAGGAATAGTTGGAGTACCAATTAGTGCTGTTACTACTAGAAGTGATACTACATCTGTTTCTAGTAAGCGAAAGGAAAAAGCTAAAGAGGTAGAGGAAGAAGAAGGAGATTCGGACGAAGAAAAGGTTGAAAATAAAAAAGATCTTTTTGAGTGTGTTTTTGTAATTGATGCTGAAGGAAAAGCTAAAATTAGAATTGTGGAGACAGGTATTCAGGATGATGAGAATATTGAAATAACAAAAGGCCTTAAAGAAGGTGATGAGATTATTACCGGACCATATATTATGGTTTCAAGAACTCTAAAACCTGGGATGAAGGTTAAGGAAGAAGAGGAGGAAGATACAGAAGAATAGAAATATACTTATTTAATATTTATTGTGGCAAGTTTACCCAGTACCCAGTATTAAATAAAATTGTTTCTTTCGTGAAACTCATATTATTAGAATCAACATTTTAAACTTACCTTTGCAAAAAATTAAGATAAAATGGCAGGAAAAATAGAAACAGATTCAATTTTTGGAATTCATCCTATAATGGAAGGAATTAAATCTGGGATAACATTTGACAGAGTATTTATTCAGAAAGGATTAAAAGGCGATTTAATTACTGAATTAAGAGATCTCATTAAAAAGCATGAAATAGAATCAAAAACTGTTCCTGTTGAAAAACTAAATAGACTAACTAGAAGTAATCATCAAGGTGTTTTTGCATTTATATCGCCAGTTGAATTTATTAGTTTAGATGATTTAGTATCACAAACTTTAGAGAGTGATGCAAATCCTCTTTTTGTAATTTTAGATCAAATAACAGATGTTCGTAATTTTGGTGCTATAGTTAGAACTGCAGAGTGTACTGGTGTTAATGGGATTATTATTCCTAAACAAGGTTCAGCACCTGTTAGTGCCGAGGCTATGAAAACTGCTACAGGTGCAATTTTTAATGTACCAATCTGTAAAGTTGATAACTTAAAAGATACTGTTTTTTACATGCAGTCATCAGGTATACAAGTTATTGCAGCTACCGAAAAATCGAATGATTTTATCTACGATGTAGATATGACAGGACCAACAGCTATTGTTGTAGGTAATGAAGAAAAAGGAATTACATTAGGAATACAAAAAACAGCCGACCGTAAGGCTAAATTACCTATACTTGGAGAGATAAAATCTTTAAATGTATCGGTTGCTTGTGGAGCTGTTTTGTATGAAGTAGTTAGACAGAGAAGATAAATTGAGGTTTAGATATTAAGCCTAATAATTAAAACCTACAAATGGAATTGGTTTCCGTTTGTAGGTTTTTACTTTTACAGAAAGAATAATACCAATTACAAATCAGTGTAGAATCATTTTAATAAAATATGATGGAATTAAAATTGGCAATTGTTACTATTTTAGTTTTTGTATTCAATATTCCATTTGGATACTGGCGTGCTAATGTTAAAAAATTTTCATTACAATGGGCTTTGGCTATTCATATACCTGTGCCATTTATAATCTTGGCTAGGATTTATTCTGATATTGGTTTTGCTTGGTACACATATGTATTTATTGTTAGTGCTTTTTTTCTTGGTCAAAAACTAGGGTTCATATCTCTAAATAGGATGAAATCACGTTGTAATAATATTAGTTCATGCTTGATTATGGATTTGTGGAGATGTAAAGATATTAGATAATAAAACTTAAGATTAAAATCATATAGTAACAAATCACTTACCTTTCTGTAAATATTAGATTCAAACAACTTGGGTTAACTAATTGAAACTCTTATCTTTGCGTTTTTTAAAGAGTGACTTCGAAAATTATTAAATTTCTTATTATGTTAAAAAACTTATTAAAAATCACATTATTTGTCTTGATTTCAAGTCCATTTTTCAGTTCTTGTAACAATGATGATGATGATGCACCAACAACTGGTGTTGTTTCTGGAATTGTAAATGATAAAGCAAGCCAAGAGGTTTTAAGTGGGGTTCAAGTTATTTTATTTAATGCTGACAATAATCAACCCACAGGAGATACTTACTTAACAGGAGAAGATGGTAAATATACATTTACCATTGCTGGGGGAAACTATTTTTTAAAACTTAGTTCTCAAGGATATATGGATGTCCCAGCCAGAGGAATGAGTGCTATTCCTTTCTCAGTCACAAATGGACAAACTACTGATAACCCTGTTTCAATGGAGGTATCGGTAATTGCAAATGCTGGATGGATATCCGGAACACTTACAGGTGAAGCTAGTAAAGGCGGTTGTTTGGTAGTAGCATCAAATGGTACTGAAGGCTATTCTGCAATAAGTAATGGTGACGGACATTATATTATTAATAATGTGCCAGCAGGTACGTATAGTGTTAAAGCGTGGAAAATTGAGGTTAATTCAGAGCAAAAATCATCAAGTGTTGTTGTAGATACTGAGACTATTTCTGATATAGCAGTTTCTTCCACTTCTGGCAATACGGTTTCTGGTTCAATAACTTTTTTAGCTACATCAAGTGTTGAGGTTGATGTTTCTTTAACACACGAAATTACTGAAGAAACAATTCCTGGTTTATCTACTACAACAAGTAATACATATTCATTAGGTGGTGTTCCTGATGGGGAGTATCTAGCCAGAGCATCATATTCTAATGATGGAATAGTTATGGATCCAGATTGGATAGTGAAAAATGGAGAGCCTTTTGTAAATGTTTCTGGTGGAGGTGTTACAAGAGATTTTAGTGTAACAAATTCAGTGCCTTTAAATAAACCTACCAATTCTGCTGACTTGGTTGAACCATTTCCAACAGGACCTACACCTACTTTTGAGTGGACTCCTTATTCAAGTGCATCAGATTATGTTATTCAGGTAACCGATGCTAATGGTAATTTAATTTGGGGTGGATTTAATGATGATTTCACTGTTAAAAATGTGATAGTAGATGGTACATCAATAGTGTATAATTCAGATGGAAGTGCTTTACAGGCATCTTTAACTGTAGGAGAAACATATAGGTGGAAAGTTTATGCAAGTAAGGATGACTCTAGAGAACCAACAGGATGGAAATTAATTTCTATGAGTGAGGAATTAAGAGGTTTGATAATTATTGAATAGGTAAAGAGCATATATAAAAAAACGGGATAGTATTTTTACTATCCCGTTTTTCTTATGTTATTGATATAAACATTAAATGTTTTCTGCCAACCAATTACCAACCTCACTAGTTCCGTAAGATTTTTTATCACCAGCTAAATCTTCAGTAATTATACCTTGAGCTAACGATTTATTTACTACTGCTCTTATAGCTTCAGCTTCTTCTTTAAGACCAAAAGCATCTTCGAACATCATAGCTGCGGATAATACTGTAGCTAATGGGTTTGCAATATCTTTTCCTGTTGCTTGTGGATAAGAACCATGAATTGGTTCAAATAATGAAGTATGTTCACCTATTGAAGCAGATGGCATTAATCCCATAGATCCCGAAATAACAGAAGCTTCATCAGTTAAAATATCTCCAAAAAGATTTTCAGTAACCAGTACATCATAAGAGTTAGGCCATTGAACTAAACGCATAGCAACAGCATCAACAAACTCGTATGAAACCTCCACCTCTGGATAATCAACTTCCATAGCTTTTACTGTTTTACGCCATAATCTTGAAGTATCAAGAATATTTGCTTTATCAACACAACACAATTTCTTTTTACGTTGCATAGCAGTTTCAAAGGCTAATTTTGCTATTCTTGTAATTTCTGATTTTGTGTAAACATTTGTGTCAAATGCTTCTTCACCATCAGCAGATGTTCCTCTTTTTCCAAAATATATTCCACCAGTTAATTCGCGTAAGAAAACTAAATCAGTACCTTCAATTCTTTCTCTTTTTAAAGGAGAATTATCAATTAAAGAAGGGAAAGTAAAAGTAGGACGAACATTTGCAAACAAGCCTAGTTTTTGACGCATTTTAAGTAAACCTTGTTCTGGTCTTACTTTTGCTGAAGGATCGTTATCATACTTAGGATGTCCTATTGCTCCAAATAAAACAGCATCTGCTTGCATACAAATTTCGTGTGTTTCTTCTGGATAAGGATCTCCTACAGCATCAATTGCTACTGCTCCTGTTAAAGCTTCTTTCCACTCAATTTGGTGGTTGTATTTTTCTGCAATTACATTACAAACTTTAACTGCTTGGTCTATTACTTCTGGACCAATTCCATCGCCAGGTAAAAGTGCTATTTTTAATTTCATTGTATTTTTTCTTTTTGCCGTTAGCAATTAGCTATTTATTGTGTTTTAGTTGGCATAGCTAAAGGCTAAAAGCCAATAGCTAAAGACTCTAAATTATATTCAACATTTTTTGTGTAGCAACAATTGCCGATACAGTTTGATCGGAATCTAAGCCTCTTGTTTTAAAAGATTTTTCACCTTTTTGCCAAGTAATTACAGTTTCGCAAAGTGCATCCGAAGTAGATCCGGGAGGAATTCTAACAACATAATCGGTTAATTTTGGCAACTCTATATTTTTATTGTCATATACTTTTCTCAAAGCATTCATAAAAGCATCAAACTGACCGTCACCTTGTGAATTTTCTTCATAAGTATTATCATCAATTGTAACCGAAATTGCTGTTGATGGTCTTAATCCTTTTGAATGTGTTAGTACGTAAGAGTTTATCTTTGTATTTTCTTTATACAAATTACTTTTAAGTACATCACTAATTATATAGGGTAAATCGTCTTGTGTTACTACTTCTTTTTTATCTCCAAGTTCAATAATTTTAGCAGTTACTAGGGCAATGTCTTCATCGTTTAGGTGTAATCCAAGCTCTTGAAGATTTTTCTGAATATTAGCTTTTCCTGATGTTTTACCCAAGGCATATTGACGTTTTCTACCAAAACGCTCAGGCATTAAGTCATTGAAGTAAAGGTTGTGTTTACTATCTCCATCAGCGTGAATTCCTGCGGTTTGAGTAAAAACATTTTCGCCCAAAATAGGCTTGTTAACAGGTATTCTAAAACCAGAGAATGTTTCAACAAGCTTACTTACTTTGTGAAGTGATTTTTCGTTTACTGAAATTTCAACATCAGAAATTAAATCGTTTATAACTGCAACAACACTTGCTAAAGGAGCGTTTCCGGCTCTTTCGCCCATACCATTTAGAGTAAGGTGAACTCCATGAGCACCAGCCTTAATTGCTTCCATAACATTTGCAACTGCTAAATCATAATCATTATGAGCATGGAAATCAAGGTGTAATTCTGGATATTTACTTCTAATGTCTGAAATATATTTATAAGTATCGCTTGGAGAGAGTATCCCTAATGTATCGGGTAATAATATTCTTTTTATATTCTGCGTAGAAAGAAAATCAAGTAATTGAAATACATATTCAGGCGAGTTTTTCATTCCATTACTCCAATCTTCTAAATACACATTAGTTTGAATTCCATTTTTAGTGGCTAGATCAATGACCTTTGCAATGGCTTCAAAGTGTTGTTCAGGAGTTTTTTTAAGCTGATATTTCAGATGATTTATTGAACCCTTAGTAAGAAGGTTTTGAACTTTTGCACCAGTTTGATTCATCCAATCAATAGACAAGCCATTATCGACAAACGCAAGTACTTCAACTTTATCTAAATATCCATTTTTCTTAGCCCAATTTGTAACACTTTTTACAGATTCAAATTCACCATTAGATACCCTAGTAGATGCAATTTCTATTCTGTCAACCTTCAATTCTTCAAGCAAAAGTTGGGCAATAGTAAGTTTTTCTCTTGTAGAAAATGAAACTCCACTAGTTTGTTCACCATCGCGAAGCGTGGTGTCCATAATTTCTATTTTACGTTTTTGTGACATGTTTTTAGCTTTTGGTCTTTAGCTATAAGCCTTTGGCGATGACTTAATAGTGTTATTAAGCCAATGGGAAAAGGCTAATAGCCAAGGGCAAAATTAAAATAGACGAGTTTCTGCAAATTCTTTGATGTCTTGCTCCATATTTTGGAGATAATCGATGTCATCAAAACCATTTAGCATATTACCTTTTTTATATCCATTAATAGCAAAACTATCAGATTCGCCTGTACTTGATATAGTAACTTTTTGCTCTTGTAGGTTTACCTCAATTTCTGCTTTTGGATCAGCTAAAACAGCGTCAAATAATTTCTGAGAAAATTCTTCGCTTATTTGTACCGGAAGTACACCAACGTTCAAACAGTTATTTTTGAAAATATCAGCAAATTCACTTGAGATTACACATCTAAAACCAAAATCGTATACTGCCCAAGCAGCATGCTCGCGCGATGATCCTGAGCCGAAGTTTTTACCTCCTAGTAGAATCTTCCCGCTATATTTTTTATCATTTAATACAAAGTCCTCTTTTGGAGTTCCATCATTATTGTATCTCCAATCTTTAAAAAGATTATCACCAAATCCTTTTCTTTCTGTAGCTTTTAAAAACCTTGCAGGTATTAATTGATCAGTATCTACATTGTCAATTGCTAATGGATATGCGCTACTTTTTAGTATTTCAAATTTATCGTATGCCATTGTATATATGCTTTTAGCTTTTGGCCATTGGCCTTTAGCTTATATTATTCTAATAATTTCTTAATCAGTTTATTTAACATTTTCCTTAAAGGAGTAAATACATTGGCTAATTGCCAAAGGTTAAGGCATACTAAGCGATGCTTCTCGGATCTGTAACCTTACCATTAATAGCAGCGGCAGCGGCAACTAGTGGACTAGCCAATAAAGTTCTTGAGCCTGGTCCTTGACGGCCTTCGAAATTTCGGTTTGATGTACTTACTGATAATTTTCCAGCTGGAATTTTATCGTCGTTCATTGCTAAACAAGCCGAACATCCAGGTTGACGCAATTCAAATCCTGCATCAGTAAGAATATCTAAAATGCCTTCCTCTTTAATTTGTGCTTCAACAATGTGCGAACCTGGTACTAACCAAGCAGTCACATGGTCTGCTTTTTTCTTTCCTTTTACTAATGATGCAAATGCTCTAAAATCTTCTATTCTTCCGTTTGTACAACTTCCTAAGAAAACGTAATCAATGTTTTTACCTATCATTGACTCACCTTCATTGAAATCCATGTATTGTAAAGATTTAGCAAAAGTTTCCTTTCCTTCTTTTGTATTCTGAACATTAGGAACATCTTTAGAAATACCAATTCCCATACCTGGGTTAGTTCCGTAAGTAATCATTGGTTCTATGTCTGCAGCATCAAAAGTTAATTCTTTATCAAATACAGCAGCATCATCAGTTTTTAGAGTTTTCCAGAAATCCATTGCCTTATCCCAATCTTTTCCTTTTGGAGCAAACTCTCTACCGGCAACATAATCATATGTTTTTTGATCTGGAGCAATCATTCCTCCACGAGCACCCATTTCTATACTAAGGTTACAAACAGTCATACGACCCTCCATAGTCATGTCCTCAAATACATTACCAGCATATTCAACAAAGTAGCCTGTAGCACCAGAAGTTGTAAGTTGAGAAATAATATATAATGCAACATCTTTAGGTGTAACACTTGCACTTAATTCTCCTTTAATATTGATACGCATTTTTTTAGGTTTAGCCTGCATAATATTCTGACTAGCCAAAACCATTTCTACCTCTGATGTACCTATACCAAAAGCAATAGCTCCAAATGCTCCGTGAGTAGATGTATGCGAATCACCACATACAACAGTAGCACCTGGAAGAATAACTCCATTCTCTGGAGCAACAACATGTACTACTCCATTTTTTTTGTGACCTAATCCCCAATGGCTAATTCCAAATTCATTAGTATTACGTTCTAAAGTATCCAACTGATTTGCAGACTCAATATTAGTTACTGGTAGGTGCTGGTTTATTGTAGGTGTATTGTGGTCAGCAACAGCAAATGTTTTTTCAGGAAACATAACGCTCATACCCCTACTTTTAAGGCCTAAGAAAGCTACTGGGCTTGTCACTTCATGTACCAAATGACGGTCAATAAATATTACGTCTGGTCCATCTTCAACTTTACGTACCAAATGCGAATCCCAAACTTTATCAAATAATGTATTACTCATGATGTATTATATTTTTAATCAGTTATGATTTCCTTTATTCAAAATGAATTTAATGAAGCTACAAATCACGACAATTTTACTAGTTATTCTAAAACTACTTTTTCTAATATTACGACCCCTAAAGTCAATTAGCTACATATAAGCCCTTGGCGTACAGTGCATTAAATTGTATTTATTTACGACCTCTAATAATGGACTAATGAATCATTTTCTAAACTTTTATAAATGATTTATCATTATAAAGTTTCAAAAAGAATGCAAACATATGAAAAGACTTATAATATTAAAACGTTAATAGTTTTTCCGCTTACAGTTTTACACTTATGCTTTGTGTGTAATACGCAGATGTAATTTTATTTGTAAATAAAATGGATTAATGAAGATGGATTTAATAACCGATATGCTATTGATTATTGCCAATTGATATTTCACATGATTGTAGATTTAATATAACAATTCTTACAATCATTTCTTTGTGTTAAGTATCAGAAAATCATATCTTTACGTTAGTTTTTTTTGTACCTAGTTATATTTAGGGTACTTATCTATAAAATATGTTTTTAACCTAAAATTATATTTTCATGCAAAATAATTTACGTTTTATTATTCTGTTATTCTTTCTTGTTATTACAGGTATTTCAGCACAAGAAATTGAAATAACAGGTGTAGTTACAGATGCTACAGATGATTCAACTCTACCTGGAGTGAATATAATTGTTGTTGGTACGCAAACAGGTGCTATGGCCGATTTTGATGGTAATTATTCAATTTCAGCAGAAGTTGGGCAAAAATTAGAGTTTTCATTTATTGGGATGTTGACAGAAACTGTAGATGTTGTTAGCGGACAAACAACTATTAATGTATCAATGAAACCTGATGTGGCACAACTGGAAGACGTTGTTGTAGTTGGGTATGGTGTACAGAAAAAGAGTGATTTAACAGGTTCTGTAAGTTCAATTAAAGCTGATGAAATTTCTAAACTTCCTGTAGCTGCTGCTACCGAAGCATTAGCAGGTAAGGTGTCAGGGGTACAAATCACTCAGCAATCTGGAGCACCGGGATCTACAGCAACAGTACGAATTCGTGGAGTAGGAACAACAGGTGATTCTAATCCCTTGTATGTTGTTGATGGAATGTTATTAGATGATATATCTTTTATAAGTCCCAATGATATTGAATCAATGGAGGTATTGAAGGATGCATCTGCAACTGCTATTTATGGTTCTAGGGCTGCAAATGGTGTTGTTATGATAAGTACAAAGCAAGGAAAAAAAGGAAAGACTAGATATAATTTCAATACATATTATGGTTTTCAAAAAGTAGTACATCCAGTAGAATTAACAAATGCAAGTCAATATAAAATGTTAGTTGACGAAATGTCTGGCGGTAATTCACCTACATATGGCAACGCTGATACCAATTGGCAAGATGAGATATTTAGAACTGCACCTATACAAAATTATAATGTGTCAGTAAACGGAGCTACAGAAATTACCACATTCAATATAAGTTTAGATTATTTCAGTCAAGATGGTGTAGTAAAAAACTCAAAATATGACAGAATTACATTTAGATTTAATAATACGTACAAATTTGGCGAGAATGTGAAGTTGGGAAATAATATTTCATTGATTAATTGGAATTCAAATGGCGTTGCAGGTAGAGTTGTTACTGATGCATTAAATGCAGACCCAACTGTTCCGCCTAAAGATGAAAATGGAAAATTCTCTGAAGTAAATAATGGTGTTGCTAACCCTGCAGCAGTATTACATTACGAATCAAATAATCCTTCCTCAGGTTATAGAACAGTAGGTAATGTATATATAGATGTTAAGTTTTTACAGGATTTTGTATTTAAAACAAGTTTTGGTATTGATTATTCACAAAACAGATCTAAATCGTATACACCAGAGTTTCATGTTTCGCCTACACAACAAAATTTAGAAAGTAGGTTAAATGTAGCACAAGATAGATTCTTTACTTGGCTTTGGGAAAATACTGTTACTTATACAAAATCATGGGAAGAAAGTACCCTTACTGCGTTGGGAGGTATTACAGCTCAAAGATTTCAAACAGAATCATTAGGAGGGAGTAGAACAAGTGTTCCTGATAGTGAAAACTTGTGGTATTTAGATATTGGATCTCAGGCATCAGCCACAAACTATAACAATGCAGGAGCTTGGTCAATGTTATCTTATTTGGGTAGAGTAAATTACTCACTAATGGATAAATATCTATTGACAGCATCAATAAGAGCTGATGGATCCTCAAGATTTGGTTCTGAAAATAGGTTTGGATATTTCCCATCATTTGCTTTAGGATGGAAGATGCATCAAGAAGATTTCTTGCAAGATGTAAATTGGTTGTCACAGTTTAAGGTGAGAGCAAGTTGGGGGCAAATAGGAAATGATAAGATAGGTTACTATCCTGCTTACTCGCTTATACAAAACAATCTTAATGCTGTATTTGGAACAGGTGATAGAGTTAAACTTCACGATGGAGGAACTGCAACTAAGCCAGAGAATCCAAATATTAAGTGGGAAAGGACAGAACAAATAGATTTAGGGTTTAATGCTGGGGTTCTTGAAGACAAGTTAACTTTCGAATTTGATTATTTCCGTAAAACTACAAATGACATGTTGGTTGATGTACCAATTGTTGCATCTGCAGGATATCAGCAATTTCAAACAAAGAATATAGGTTCAGTACTTAACTCTGGTATTGAATTTTCTGCTACATGGAAATCATCAATAAATGAATTTAATTATGGTATTGGTTTCAATGGAACTTCAATAAAAAATGAAGTATTAAGTCTTGGAGGAGAAGGGACTGACATTTTTGGAGGTAATGCTAATGGTAGTATTTCTAAAACTGCCGAAGGCCATCCAATAGGATCATTCTATGGATATGTTTCTGATGGTGTTTTTCAAAATCAAGCTGAAGTAGATGGAACTCCGCATCTAGGTGGAGCAGCTCCTGGAGATATTAAATTTAAGGATGTTAATGGCGATGGTGTAATAAATGGAGACGATAGAGACTATATTGGTTCGCCAATACCTGATTTTATTGGAGGATTCTATTTCAATTTGGATTATAAAGGATTTGATTTCAACCTCGATTGGCAGTTCCAACTAGGAAGTGAAATATATAATGCTAAAAAAGCAATAAGACCTGGTAATTACAACTTCGAAGTATCTTATTTAGATCGATGGACAGGTGAAGGAACATCTAACACGGAACCAAAATTATCTAATGGAGGTAATAATTATTTGGTTTCAGATAGGTTTGTAGAATCTGCAGATTATTTAAGGCTTAGAAATGTTCAGTTAGGATATTCATTGTCAGATGATGTTATCTCTAATTGGGGGATTAGTAAACTGAGATTTTATATAAGTGCAACCAATATTTGGACAATAACAAGTTTTACAGGTTTTACACCTGAAATAAATTCAGCAACACCTATTGCTGCAAATATTGATTATGGTGGGTACCCTGTACCGGCTACATTTAATCTTGGTTTAAACCTAACATTTTAATTAAAGAGCTATGAAAAAATTTAATATAAAATATATAAAAGGAGCTCTAGTATTATCACTAGCTCTTATTGTAATGGTTGGTTGTTCAAAAGAATTTTTAGAAAAAGCACCTTTGGGACAAGCAGTAACTGAGAATTATTTTGAAACTGATCTGGGTGCGACTAATGCAACAAATGCAATTTATAGTAAAATGCGAGATTGGGACATGCATGTAATGTCTTATGTGTCATTAGCAGGTATAGCTTCCGATGATTCGGATAAAGGGAGTGCTGATTGGGATGGACAGCAACAAGGTGAGATTGATAATTTTACTTTTAACTCAACAAATGGAATTATTAGAGATTGGTGGCTTGGGTATTACCAAGCAATAAATAGAGCTAATCAAGTAATAACAAGGGTTCCTACTTCAAGTGGTATAACACCAGAGTTAGGAGTTAGGCTGGTAGGAGAAGCTCAATTTCTAAGAGCATATTTCTATTTTAATTTAGTAAGAGCCTTTGGAGGTGTACCTTTAGTATTGATTAATCAAATGCCTGAAGAAGCCAATATACCTCGTAATACAGTTACTGAAATTTATAATCAAATTGTATTAGATCTTGAAGCTGCAATTAATGCATTGCCCGATAGTTATTCTCCTGATGAGGTTGGTAGAGCTACAAAAGGAGCAGCTACTGGCTTATTAGCTAAAGTATATTTATTTAGAGGCGATTTTGTGAACGCTGAAAAATATGCTAGAATGGTTGAAGGATCTTATACTCTAGATCAAGATTTTTCAAATGTCTTTAAAATATCTGGAGAAAATGGAACAGGATCATTGTTTGAAGTGCAAGCCGAAGCATTTGCAACTAGTGGTGGAGGAATTCAGTACAGTGAAGTACAGGGAATTAGAGGCCCATTAAATAAAGGTTGGGGATTTAATTCGCCATCAATTAATTTGATGTTTGAATATGAAAAAGGCGATCCTAGAATACTATCTACAATAATTACGGTATCACAGAAAACTAGTGGAGATGTATCTATTCCTGATACAATTATTGGAACTCGTTTTGGCTCAACTGAAGCTAATAAAGACACAATAATTGTGCCTGTGAAAATGATATTGTATGATGGAACAGAAGTTACTGCAGGAGTGATAGAAGCGCAAGGACCACCTAGGTATAATTATAAGTCGTATGCAGCAGGGCCAGCCGTTATAGGAAATAATAATGGACCAAATAACGTGAGGGTGTTGCGCTTTGCTGATGTAATGTTAATATTAGCTGAATCGGCTAATGAAAATGGGAATTCAGCGGATGCTTTAAAATACTTAGAGATGGTTAGATCTAGAGCAAGAGGTGGTAATAACACCATATTGCCAGAGGTTACAACAACCGATAAAACTGAGCTTAGAAATGCAATATGGCACGAGCGTAGAGTTGAACTAGCAATGGAACAGCATCGCTTTTTTGATATAGTTCGTCAAGGTAGGGCAGAGGCTGTATTACATGCTGTTGGGAAAACAAATTTTACTGCTGGTAAAAACGAATTATACCCTATCCCTCAGATTGATGTAGATTTAAGTAATGGAGTTTTAATTCAAAACCCTGGTTACTAAATTTATTACTCTTAAACTGATATGTTGTTTGACAAATAATAAATACTAATTGTCATAATAAGTAGCAGCATATCAGTTTTTGTTTATTCTCATTTAAGACTTACGATCTTTACGTGGATGTTTTGATTTCCATGTGTTTACAGACATTAATGTCTTTTATATACAGACTTCAGGTATTTATTTTATAATTTTTTAATAGTTCAATAATGAATATACAAATGCGTGTTTTAAGTTTATTACTTATTGTATTTGGAATGGCTAGTTGTTCATCCAATAACAATGTTGAAGGTGGTGATAAAAAATTGAGTGATGATGAGCTTATGACATTGGTCCAAAAACAAACTTTCAAATATTTTTGGGATTTTGCTGACCCTAATTCAGGCATGGCACCAGAAAGGAATGCGACTCCTGATGTTGTAACTATAGGTGGTACAGGTTTTGGAGTAATGACAATTCCTGTAGGTATAGAAAGAGGTTTTATTACTCGTGAGCAAGGAGTAGAGAGAATGTTAAAAATAACTGGATTTTTAGCTAAAGCAGATAGGTTTCATGGAGTTTGGCCTCACTGGTTGTACGGTGCAACAGGGAAAACAAAACCATTTAGTCCGAAAGATGATGGTGGTGATTTGGTAGAAACTGCTTTTATGGTTCAAGGATTGTTAACGGTACAACAATATTTTGACAAAGATAATGCTAGTGAAAAGCAATTACGCGATGAAATACAAACTCTTTGGGAAGAAGTAGAATGGGATTGGTATCGTCAAGGAGATCAAAATAAATTGTATTGGCACTGGTCTAAGAATTATGGATGGGATATGAATATGCCAATTAAAGGGTTTAATGAAGGGTTGATAGTTTATGTTTTGGCTGCTAGTTCACCAACACATGGTATACCTGCAGAAGTATATCACGAAGGTTGGACAAATTCTGATTATTTTTATAATGGTAATGAATATGAAGGGATTAAATTACCACTTGGCTTTCCTTATGGAGGTCCATTATTCTTTTCTCATTACTCATTTTTAGGGTTAAATCCACATGGCTTAAAAGATAAGTATGCTGATTACTACGAGCAAAATCAAAATCATTCAATGATTAATTATAAGTATTGTGTTAGTAATCCAAAAGGACACAAAGGATATTCAGAGAAATCATGGGGGTTAACAGCCTCAGATGATCCATTAGTTGGATATTTAGCTCACGAACCACATCCAACAAATAACGATAACGGAACAATATCACCTACAGCAGCTTTATCTTCCATAGTTTATACTCCAAAAGAATCGTTAGTTGCAATGCGATATTTTTATGAAGAAATCGGAGATAAACTATTTGGGGAGTATGGTTTTAAAGATGCGTATAATATGAATGAGAATTGGTATGCTGATTCGTATTTAGCAATAGATCAAGGGCCAATAATAGTGATGATAGAAAATCACAGAACTGGGTTACTTTGGAACAGTTTCATGAAAAATAAAGAAGTACAGACAGGTTTAGATAAACTTGGTTTTACATATAAAGTGTCAAAATAAATAATTGAAATATTATGGATATGAAATTCTTAAAACGCATAACTTCATTAGCTTTAGTAGTATCAATGTTAGGATTGTATTCCTGTGATAATGCGAATGCTCAACATTCGAAAAATAATAATACAGTAAAAAGTATATCTAAGTATGATTCCCAAATAAAAGATTTAATGGGGAAAATGACTCTTGATGAAAAGATAGGTCAAATGAATATGCTTACTTCCGATTGGGATGTAACGGGACCCGTAATGAGAGCAGGTTATAAAGAAGCTATTAAAAGTGGAAAAGCAGGAACACTACTAAATGCATTCACAGCAGATTATACAAGAGAATTGGTGCAATTGTCGGTTGACAGTACACGATTAGGAATACCTATTATCTTGGGCTATGATGTTATTCATGGACATAGAACAATATTTCCTTTCCCAATGGCAGAGGCCTGTAGTTGGGATCTTGAAGCTATGGGAAAATCAGCAAGAATTGCAGCTGTAGAGGCATCGGCAGAAGGTATACATTGGACATTTGCTCCTATGGTAGATATTTCTCGCGATCCGCGATGGGGAAGAGTAATGGAAGGTGCCGGCGAAGATACTTGGCTAGGATCTAAAATTGCAGAGGTTAGAGTCAAAGGTTTTCAAGGCGATGATATAAGTAAGAATAATACAATTTTGGCTTGTACAAAACATTTTGCAGCATATGGCGCACCAGAAGCAGGGAGAGATTATGGAACTGTAGATATGTCGAAACGTGTTTTGATGGAAATATACATGCCTCCATTTCAGGCTACTGTTGATGCAGGTGTAAAAACTTTTATGACAGCCTTTAATGAGCTTGATGGAGTACCATCAACAGGAAATAAATGGCTGTGGACAGATTTATTGAGAGGAGAATGGGGTTGGGATGGTTTTATTGTTACTGATTATACAGCAATAAACGAAATGGTTCCTCATGGTGTTGCAGGCGATTTATACGATGCATCAGTATTAGCTGCAAATGCAGGTATAGATGTAGATATGGTAGGCGATGCATACATCAATAATCTTAAAAAAGCAGTTGAAAATGGAGATGTAAAAGAAAGCACAATTGATGCTGCCGTTTATCAAATACTGAAAGCAAAATACGAGTTAGGTTTGTTTGAAGATCCATATAGATACAATGATGCAACAAGAGAGAAAAAAGAAATTCTTTCGCCAGAAAAAGTTGCTTTTGCAAGAAAATCAGCTGCTGAATCAATGGTTTTACTTAAAAATGACAAAGAAGTGTTACCATTTTCTAAAGACATAAAAACTATTGCAGTTATTGGGCCGTTGGCTGATGAAAAAGAAGACTTAATTGCAGCTTGGTCGGCAGCGGGTGATAGAGCTAACAGGCCAGTTACAGTATTGGAGGGTGTAAAGAATAAAGTTGGAGATAATGTAAAAGTACTTTATGCAAAAGGTACAGAAGTTGAAGGTACATCTACAAAAGGTTTTGCCGAGGCTATAAAAATAGCTAAGCAAGCAGATGTTGTTTTATTGGCTATCGGCGAAAAATATTGGATGAGTGGTGAAGCTGCTTCAAAATCAAATATTGATATGCCAGGAAATCAAGAGGCATTAGCTAAAGAGATATTTAAAGCCAATAAAAATACAGCTATTATTTTGATGAATGGACGTCCTTTAACAATTGAAGAATTAGACAAAACAGCGCCAGTTATTTTAGAAACATGGTTTGCTGGTACCGAGGCTGGTAACGCTATTGCTGATGTTGTTTTCGGAGATTACAATCCAGCCGGTAAATTAGTGATGACTTTCCCTAGAAATGTGGGGCAAATACCAATTTATTATAATCATAAAAATACAGGAAGACCTTTAGATCCAAACGAGAAGTATACTACTAAATATTTGGATGTTCCTAACACGCCACTTTATCCATTTGGATATGGGTTATCATATACAACTTTCGAATATTCAAACTTAAAGGTTGATAAAAATGAGATTACGGAAGATCAAATAGTGAATATATCTATTGATGTTAAAAACACTGGTAATTACGATGGAGAAGAAGTAGTACAAATGTATATCCATGATGTTGTAGGTAGCGTAACACGACCAGTTCGTGAGTTAAGAGGTTTTGAGAAAGTGATGTTGAAAAAGGGTGAAACAAAAACCATTAAACTGTCATTAAACAAAAAGGACCTTTCATTCTACAGGTTAGATATGACTTTTGGAACAGAGCCAGGTAAATTTGATGTTTATGTAGGTGGTTCGTCTGATGCAGAAGATAAAGTTTCGTTTACTTTGAAATAAAAAGTAGATATATAGATTTTAATGCCATTTACTCTCGATGTTTTCTTGAGTGGATGGCATTTTTTATTTCATAAATTATCACTGTCATGCAAAAAATAGTTTTATTATCAATTGCTATATTTCTATCTAATATTTCATTTTCGCAGAATACCCCTATCGCAAACCCTAAGTCAATTGTAAAGGTAGGTAATGCAAGATTCACTGTTTTATCCGATGGATTAATTAGAATGGAATATAGTAAAGATGGTAGATTTGTTAATGATGCATCGCAAATTGTAATTAATAGAAACCTTCCTTTGGTTAACTTCCATGTTAATAAGACTAGTAGGTATATATCAATAAAAACTGATAAATTAAAACTCAGATACAAACTAAACTCAGGCGAATTTATTAGTACAAATCTTGAAATATCTGTATTCAGAAAAAACAAAAATAATTTTAAATGGAAACCAGGTACGGTTGATACAGAAAACTTAAAAGGAACAACCAGAACTCTTGATATGTACGATGGTGATACTAGCATGAAAGATGGAAGTAAACTTAAATTAGAAAAAGGTATTTTATCAAAATCTGGATGGTCAATTTTTGATGATAGTGAAAGCTATTTGTTCGATAAAGCGAACTGGCAATGGCTAAAAGAGAGAGAAGATTCTAAATCATTAGATTACTACTTTTTTGCTTTCGATGATGATTACAAACAAGCTTTAAAAGATTTTACATCAATCGCAGGAAATATACCTATGATTCCACGATATGCACTTGGCTGGTGGTGGTCTAGATATTGGGTGTATTCTGATAAAGAAATAAGAGAGCTAGTTACAAATATTGATAATTATGATATCCCAATTGATGTTATGGTTATTGATATGGATTGGCATGAAACTTATGGCATTAATGCCTCTGAATGGGAAACAGATGAATTTGGCCAAGCTATAGGTTGGACTGGTTATACTTGGAATAACAACTTATTTCCCGACCCAAATAAACTCCTTTCTGATTTGCATGATGATGGTTTAAGTGTAGCTTTAAATCTACATCCAGCTTCGGGTATCTATTATAAAGAATCGCAATACAAAAGTTTTGCGGAAGCAATAAACTTTAACACTTCTGAAGATAAAAACATCCCTTATCAAATGTCGGACAAGAAATGGGCATCAACTTATTTTGATACTATTATTAGACCCATGGAAAAGGAAGGTGTTGATTTTTGGTGGTTAGATTGGCAACAATGGAAAATGAATAAACAATTTCCAAAACTTAATAATACTTGGTGGCTAAACTATACTTTTTTTACTGATATGGAAAAAAACAGTAATAAACGACCTTTAGTATTTCACCGCTGGGGTGGATTAGGAAATCACAGATATCCAATAGGGTTTTCGGGTGATGCTAAAATTTCGTGGAAGACTTTAGCTTATCAACCATATTTTACCTCAACTGCCTCTAATGTTGGATACTCCTATTGGAGTCATGATATTGGAGGGCATATTTTCAATAATGAACCTACTGATCCTGAGTTGTATTTGCGATGGATTCAATACGGTGTTTTTAGTCCTATTCTACGAACACATGCTTCTAAAAACTCTTTCATCACTCGCGAGTTTTGGAAATTCCCTGAGCATTTTAACATGATGAAAGAGGCTTTGAATCTCAGATATTCACTAGCACCTTATCTCTACAATTATATGCATGAGGCTTACGAAAATGGGGTATCGGCAATTCATCCAATGTATTACGAGCACCCAAAAGATGAAAGGAGTTATAAATATAGTGATCAGTATTATTTTGGAGATGATATTATAGTAGCTCCAATAACATCGGCAATTGATAATATTGGATTAGTTCATAAAGAAATATGGTTGCCAAAGGGTAGTTGGTATAACTTATCAACAGGAGAACTAGCGCAGGGAGATATGATAATGATGAAAGATTATTCGTTAAGCGAAATACCTGTATTTGTAAATACACGAACAATTGTACCAATGTATGATGGTGTAAAAAGATTGAAGAATGTGAGTGATAATTTAACATTGCTAGTCTTCCCAATGAATTCATCCAGTTTTGAATTGTACGAAGATGATGGTGTTAGTAATGATTATAAAAACAACAAAAGCACATTGACTAAGATTAAGTCTAAAAAAGTTGATAATAAGCTAACAATAACGATTGATAAACAAGTTGGAAGTTATAAAAATGCACCAACTGAAAGATATTTTACTATTAGAATTCCATTAACTTTTATGGCAAAAAAAGTTAATGTGAATGGAGAGAACATTACTTTTTCTCAAGATGATTCTACAAATATATGGTCATATAACTCAGATAATTTTGAAGTTGTTATCAAAACTAAATTACTAAAAACTAATATGGAAAATGTCATAGAAATTATTTTGGAAGAAGACAATACCATGATTTTATCAGGAAAAAAATCATTTTTCAAAAGATTGGAAACCCAAGTAGATATTCTCCGTTTTAAAAGTGCTGAAAAAGATTGGGCAGCAAGTTTGCCAAACAATTTGTTATGGATTAATCAATTACAAACCAGAATTAAATATAACCCAGAAACTATTAAAAATGAGTTTAATGATTTTGAGACTAAACTAGAAAGGTTACATAAAGCCATTTACTCTGTTAAAGGTGTAAGCGAAAATCAGAAAAAAGAGAGTTCTATTTTTTTAGGACTAGATTAATTAGATACAAAAACTCCCAAGCATAATTTAGCTCGGGAGTTTCCTAGAATAATAACCAATATCAATAAAAATTATAAATCTTGATTACGTAATATTTTGCGTGAGGGGTAGAGCTGGCATCCTTTTTTGCTTTTTCGCAAAAAAGATATAAGCGAAAACCCGACCCTTGTGGGCACGCCCAAAAAACTTACTTATTAATATATAACCGAACTTACCTGACCTGCTTCAACCATAACAATCCTGAAGATNNAGTAATTCCAAGAAAGCAGGGAGTAAAAGTCCAAGGATTATTACACCTCCGAAGAAAATATATGTAAACTGCCCGCCTAAGAACATTTCTATACCTTCTATTTGCGATTGTGTACCAGCTAACATACCCATAAACACGTGAACTATCATAAATAACTCTACAGAAATAAGCCATAAATCAATACGTGTAAATTTCCTTATTTCTTCGTGATCCTTACTCAGCCATGTGATAATTGCTGCTGCTGTTGACATACCAGAAACTAGGAATAATGGGCCTAGTATTGGGTTGCTCCAAAATGGTCTGGCGTTGAATGCTGATAGCAAAATACCTGTGTAAATACCTAATATTATTGAAAATATAAGAAGTATCCATGCAATTTTCCTACAATGTTGTTTTAGTATATCTTCAACATCATCTATTAATTTGAAAGGCCATTTTACATTTGGAAATACGTCTTTTATCATTACAAAACTCCACATAAATGCGAGTGGTATTACTAGCATAAGCGTCCAAGCTCCCCAACTCATTGGCGATTCTATACTGAAACTTGTGTATAAACGCCACGACATTAGTGGGTTCTTTAAATCGAGCATTAATACTGCTAATCCTATTACCAAAAATATTGGAGTCATCATCACAGCTTTTTTCAAAGCTATTGATATTGACTTATTAGGATATCGCAGAAAATAGAATGCGGCGAAGAACAGAATTCCTGCCGACAATCCTCCGAGGAACAGATAAACCGGTATCTCCCAATGCCATACATTAAGTATAGGATCGATGAGGTGGTTGTTCCGTCCACTTATTATTATATCTTCTTTCATGTTTTTGTTATTTTCGTCATTCCGAGCGCTAGTCGAGGAATCTTTTCTTTTTAGGGACAGATCTCTCTACTTCATTCGTCTATTGACTCACTACGGTCGAGATGACGTTAATACTAAAATTTTAAACCAAATAATACACCTGTGGTTTAGTTCCTGTTTCCGGTGCAAGAGTTTTGAAATTCCTATTTTTAAGTGCTTTTGAAACATCACTTTCAGGATCTTCTAAATCGCCGAAATACATACACTTAGTAGGGCAAACATCTACACAAGCAGGGTTTTCTCCTTCGATAACTCTATGATGACAGAATGTACATTTGTCAACAGTCCCTTTTTCGGGATGGAAATATCTAGCATCGTAAGGACATGATTCTATACATGCACCACAGCCAATACATTTATCTTCTTCAACCAAAACAATACCACCATCTGAAACTAAACTAGCACCAGTTGGGCATGTTCGTACACATGGAGTGTTATCGCATTGATTACATCTTTCAGATCTGTATTCTAGTTCAACCATTGGGTAAAGTCCGTTTACGGTTTCTTTAATCCAATCTCTACAATATCCCTGAGGAACATCGTTTTCGGTTTGGCAAGCAACTACACAGTCGCTGCATCCTACGCATTTAAGCGTATCTATAGCCATTGCATATCTCATACTGTTGCTTCCTCCTTTCTAGGTTTATCTGTAATGAAAGACACAAAGTTGGCACGCATACCTGTACCTCCCATAATTGGATCGATCTTTACATTTGTTATTAACTCTGAATCTGCAATTCCTTTTCCGTAGGAGTTCTCAAGCATTTTATTGCTACGACCAAAACCGTGAATCATGTAAACCATGTCGGGTCTGATACGTTCGGTGACTCTTACATTTATTGAGAATTCTGATACTATACCATCCTGGTTTTTTAACCAAACTTCTTGTCC
>LGVF01179010.1_pt1 | contig 22872 bp, 11 predicted proteins | sample 469901 | NCBI WGS metagenome assembly LGVF01 (sample SAMN03893561, study PRJNA290197) | marine sediment metagenome | material: sediment; isolation source: combined push core samples #3730, #5133, and #5579 collected at Hydrate Ridge | place: Pacific Ocean: Hydrate Ridge
AAAACCGTGGAGATAGTCTGGACCGCTTGATTAGGGTGTTATTTTGACGCTTATACCTACTGTGAAAATCGGTGTTTAATATCCACCAGAAGAAAACATATGGGTCAGAAAACATATTGGTTTTCATTCTTCATTTCTGTCAAGAATGAAGACCCGACCCATCTATTTTACGCTGTCAAGAATGAAGACCCGACCCTTCTATTTTACGCAGACTTGCACCTGAAGACGGACAATTTTTATCATAGTCCAAAATAGCCTTGGCTATTTTGGAGTACAGGTTAAAATAGCTTTATGCGATATATTGCACCGTTTGTTCTTGAAGATTTGAGAAAAAAGATGATCAAACGGCCTTACGACAAAAATCAAATCAAAGTTACTGATCCTGTCTCATACTTTCAAAATTTTTTTTAAACCGTCCCCCTCGTTCCGCTCATGCTGCAAACCGGCAAGCAAAGCATAAAATCATAAACGATTCTCCCTATGTGTTTCTGCACGTAATCCCTTTTTCTTGACAGGTTTTGCTTGCTCAAGTATCTTAGCAAAATATTATCGACAATGCTTGAAAGATATTGGAAAACACATCCATGAACAAAGACCTTATCCCCCGGAATGAACTTCTATTTCCCCCATATCTTTTTCATTCCACTGCCTTTGAGACTTTTCTCAAAGACCGTCTTGAGCATCTGTTTCGCAATGCCTTGGACCTGAAGAATGAATCTCTCGATCTTAAGACTATTATACCGAGCGAAGAGGAAGCAAGGCTTTGCCTTCAAACCAACCACACACTTCGGGCAAAGCTGGAAATCCGCTGGTCCGGCAGTAAAAAAGCTTGCAGTTTTTCTTTTCCTTATCCGGCATTTGGTGTTTTTATTTTACGGTCGGAAACATCCAGAGACGGACGCGCCGGAAGGTGGGTCTGGCATCCCCGCCTGGTCGGCATCCCCGGTTTATGGATGCTTCGCAAACATTCCCTTTCCCACGGAAAGAGGGAAACAAACAATTATCTCAGGCTGGTTCTTTCTGAAGGCAGGCATCTGGATTACCGATTGTCCGGAAAAAATAAGCCGGACATTTGCCCTCCCTTTTTCATGATGCCGGAAGTTTACAGCAATAAAGCCTGCGGGAACTATGATGCGCTTTCGGAGATCACCGGGCTTTTTTCGTCCCCGTTTGTCAGATTTTCCAATAAAGAAAAGAGGGTTAAGGCATCAGAAGCCTTGTTCCAAGCTCTATCACAGCTTGCCGAAAAACCGGGATTGTCTAATGATGAAATTCTGGACGAGCAGGACATCAGATGGCAGCGGCTTTTAACCTATAGCGCATTTCTGGTGGATCATATTCTGCTGAAATTCTTTCAAACATTGCAAAGACAAAAACAAAACAGCTCCGCATCTATATTCTGGTCAGCGCTTAGCTTAGATCATGTGGTTTCTATTTCAGACCGCATAGAAACAGGGTGGCTTCATTATTTCGACCCGCTGAACGGGATTGAGGCATTATCCCAAATGACCGCTTTCCAGCGTTATAACTATGCCAAGGACAAGCTTGAACGTCTTCCCGCGGTTTTTCGGCAGAACCATCTCAGCTTCCGCGGTCTGGTTTGCCCTGTGGAATCGCCCGAATCCCCCAAGGTGGGCATCACACTTCATTTGGCGCGTGACGTCCGCACTGACGTTTTAGGGAAACTCTATCCGCCTGAAGACACTGGGGTTGATCACGACCTGGGTTATGCGGCATCTCTGGTTCCGTTTTACCAGCATAATGACGGGCCACGCTCCATGATGGGGGCAAAAAACCTTAAGCAGGCCGTGCCGATCAAGAAGCGGACATCACCGGCTGTTTGCACAGGCCACGAAGAACAGATTGAAAAAATCATCAGACCTCTTGCGGATTCAGGAATTGCTCCGGCATGTTCCTGCGCCGCTCCCGGCGTTGATTTGTTGATCGCCTATATGCCCTGGCATGGATGGAACATGGAAGACGCCATTGTTGCAAATAGAAGATTGGTTGACGATGGTGTGCTTGACTGGGAAACAGAAGAAAACTTTTTCGAGTACATTCTGCCTGGTTATGAGCTTACTGCTCCGGTTTTTGAAAACAGCTTTGAAGAGGCTTTCAAGGTATTGAATTATAATGATAACGGCCTGCGAAAACCCGGGTGGATAGGGCCGCAGGATGCTGTCGCCTTTTTCAGAGAGCCGGGGAGCAGCCGCAAAATTCCCCTGCCATGCGGAGGTGAAGATACTGGTGAATTAACTGCAATTGAGTATAAGCAGTATAATCCCTCGTCCTCGTCCCTGATCGGAGGTTCTCTTTCGTGGACGGTTCGTCATAATTTTCCATTGATGCCAGGGGACAAACTCATGGGGCGTTATGGAAACAAGGGGGTTGTATCCATTATTTTACCCTCTGACGACTTGCCACGCTTGCCGGACGACGATCGTCTCCCCGAAGATTTACGCGGGCGGGCGGTTGATCTGGTGCTTAATCCTCACGGGGTAATTTCCAGGATGAACCTGGGGCAGCTCCTTGAAACCAGCATAGGTTTACTGCGTCGGTTGAAAGACGATTCCACAAGTTTTCCAGTGGACATCGGAAAAGCCTTCTCTAAAGTCGATATGAACCACTTGCAGGATTCATTTCGCGAATTGAACAGAGATGGCAAAAAACCTGTTATAGATGAGTATGGCAGAATGTATCTTGATCTTCCAGACGGAAAAAGAACAAAAGCCCCTGTCACCGTGGGTTTTCAACATTTTGTCCGGTTGAAGCACGTTGCTGTCAGAAAGGGTCAGGTCAGGGGATGGCCGAAACCACGAAGCCCCTATCCATATAATGCTGTTACCGGCCAGCCTGTTGGAGGTCGTCGACGCAAAGGCGGACAACGTCTTGGCGAAATGGAAATATGGGCGCTGGCAGCGCATCAGGCTGATAAAAATCTGCAAAGTATTCTAAATGCCAAGTCAGATCCTGCTGTTTCCGGGAATGCTCTGCCACACGGTCAGACTTTTCAGGCCATCAAAGATCATCTTTTTGCGCTAGGCGTGGAAATAAGGGAGGATGATACAGGCGCTGCAAGGTTGACATGGGCGACACGGAAAACAGTAGAAAAAAAGGGGAAGGAGGTATCTAAAGCTGCAACGTGGTCAATCGGCGTTAAAGGAAGCTTTTTTTGCGCCAATAAAAAATGTCATTATCAATATCCTCGACAGGTGCGCGCAACAGGAAAAACGCAGAGAGCGCAGGAATTTCGTCTTGCCGTTCGGGATGTTCTATCGGAACATGGACTTCAGTTTCCGGATAACTCTGAAAAGGCTATACCTTCTTTGAGCGGAAAGGAGATTGAGGGAAAAATAAAAATAACCCTGAATCCTATCCGTACAGACATAAAAAAAAGAAACATTACCCTTTGCTATACGAGAAAGGCAAGATCAATCCATGTCACGTTTAAACTTAATAAAACTGATCTTGCCGCTTACAAACAGGACGATAATAAGGCAAAAGAAATCACACTCGAAAAGGTTGCAGACTTCTATCTTACATGTCCTAAACACCGCACCGGTTTTCTCGTCTGCAAGACAAGGCAGATAGCGCCTGTACCAATGTCAGAAGGTCTCTGCGACCCCGCCATGTTCGGCAATGTGAGTGTGAGAAACTGGGACCCTGATGCATGGGGTTACATCCGTTTGCCGGAGCTGATTCAGTACCCGGTAAGCGCTAAGGGCAGAGGAAAATTGCATTTCAGCAAAAAAGACAACCCGCCGACCCTGAAAGTGATTCCGATTCCTCCACTCAAATACCGGTATCGGGGACCAAAGCGGATCGGAACAGTTATCCTTCCTCAACAAGAACAACTGACAACAAAATACCAGGAACTGATCGATCTCGTCAAACAAAACGCTGCGAAATGGCGGATCAGCAAGACGGTCTCAAGCCTGTTTGAGATGCTTCACGGCCGACTTTTTGGGAAATACGGTCTGCTGCGCCGCGACGGCCTTGGAAGAAGGGTTGATATGTCAGGCAGGCTGGTAATCGTGCCTGACCCATATTTTGAATGGGACACCTGCGGAATTCCCACCGAGATCCTTATTGTCTTGCTTGGCCCAAGAATTGCCGAACATCATGAACTATTAAGAGAATTTATTCAGGATGAGCATATAGACCGGATCATCGAAGCAATCTTTAAAGTAAATTGCCGTCTGCCGGATATCAAAAAGGAAGCAGAGCAGTTTGTTTTAAGTGAGGGATTCTGGACTGAAAGCGTCTGGCCCAACAAGAAACTTTCCGAAGAACATCTGCGGCTGGCCCGGCTCATTATCAATCGTTATCTTGAGGAATATCCATCGACAACGGTGCTTCTTAACCGTCAACCTTCTCTGCATAAATACAGCATAATGGGCTTTCGACCAGTGCCGCTCCCCTCTGAAGCAGGGTTTGTGTTAAAAATTAATCCTCTTGTTTGCAAAGGATTCGGGGCTGATTTCGACGGTGATGAGATGACTGTCTATTTTTCGCCGGGAGAAGAAGAGCAGGCTGAAGCCATTGCAATGATGCCCACGAAAAAATGGAACATTTTTTCTGTTGCAAATATGGGCAAGCAACCCATGGCCAACTTTGACCAGGATTTCGTTGCCGGTCATTTTTTCATTTCTCTTGACGATAGTACTCGGCAGGAGCTGGTGGAAATGCTGACCAAACTGGATTGTCAAGTCTGCGCCGACATCGCAACCCAGCCTGGACCCTGGCTGAAAGATCATGGAGAAAGGCTTCTAAAGCATCTATGTTCAGAACATCCCGATAAGGTTGCCACAGTTGTTCCCGAGTGGATGCGTCTGGCCTTTAAGACTGTCACGGAATATGGACTATCTTTCGGTATTCTGGAACTGAAACATTTACAGGAAAAATTAAAGCAATCAACCGACGGCATTTTGTCCGGCATAAATAATACAAAAGACAACAAAGAACTGTCACAGGCCACAGCCGACCTTGGAGAAAACGTTCTTGATGAACTCAAGAAAATTATAGCCCTTTCCATCAGCCATCCGGGTTTCGGGTTTGCCGCCCTTGCAGTGAGCGGAGCAAGAGGCGCCAAACAGACCAGGCAGCTTGTCAGTGCCAGAGGCCTTTTAGCTCCCGGCGGCACAGGGTTTAAAGCCAAACCCGTTGACTTTTTTTTCAAAGAATCACTTGTCCAGGGGATGTCCCCGGAATCATCTTTCATGGCTGCCATGAATGCCAGAAGTTCAATGCTTGACAAGAAACTGGGCACCGGCAGAGCGGGCGGTCTTACCAGAAGGCTTGTGCTTGCCGGCTGGGGATGGGTTGTAAGAGAGGGAGATTGCGGCAATGGCGAAAAGGTGAAACATAGTCTTGTGAATTGCAAATGGCATAATAGAAGAGTAATTTGTTCTGCCTGTTATGGAAAAATTTTTGGGTTTGATCAAATTCCTGACGGATATCCCGCCGGATTGATTGCTGCCCAGTCTTTTGGTGAGCGTGGAACTCAGCTTTCCATGCAAAGCTTCCACACCGCAGAAAGACAATTGTCTGTTGATGATGTTGTCTCGTTATTAAACGGAAAAGATCCGGTTCCGCATTTAACAGAGAAAAAAACAGGGTATAACTGGTTTATTCATAAAAGCGATGCCAAAGAATTTGTGACAAGAATTCGGCAGGAAAAAGGATACAAGAATATTGATAAGCGGCATCTCCTTCTGATTTGGATGATAATCCATTCAAGCGATAAAAAAACACTGAAAAGCGCTTGGGAAAACAATCAATCAGCCATTGCAGCCCTTATCGGTCCAAGGCAGTGGCAGGCTATGCTGACGGCCATAAGAGAAGAAAGGCAGGATGATTTTTCATCGCCTTTTGTGAAAGTTATGACCAGTCAATCACCAGTAACTGGATAGTATAGGAATTTCCATTTTATACCTAATGAATTCAGCACCATAAGATAAAAAAAACAAATTGGCCGCAGATAAACGCGGATTAACGCGGATACAAGCTGTCTTTCTGCGTTTATCTGCGTTTATCTGCGGCTAATAAATAACTGGATACTTGCGAAATGGATAGAGAACGAATACATACAACCACGAAGCAGCATGAAAAAACACAAAAAAGCGCCCAGGTGCATACGCGCGTCAAGCGATTTGACCTGATTCATCTTAAAGAGGCGGTATTTAGCCTCTCCCCCCTGGCATTGAAAGCAATGGTCTCAGGGCTTGAAGAAGAGGAGAGTTATGACGATTACGAAGCTGGTGTTGGAGAAGAGATCCAGCATGAGCTTCTTGAAAACGACGCTGATATGGACAACAGCGATGAGGATGAATATCCGTCAGAGGATGAGCATGATCTCTATTTCAATGATTATGCTGTATTGCTTGACGAAGAACTCGCCATAGATAATTCGCCTGTTTTTCCCCTGGCAGCAAGGTACGTGCTTACAGTGGCTATGGGATATGATAAACGGTATTATTGCCAATTTGAAGGGCCGGCGTGGTTCTACCGCAGACGCAGATTGTCTTGGAAAACACGGCAGCATGTTCACTGGGAATTCATTCAAAAGCTGGATGGGTTCCTCAAAGCCACGGCAAAATGGCTTGAAGAAAACAAACAGTCTTTTTTGCGGTATCCGTCGCCTGAAAACTACGCTCTCGGCGAGACTGATTTTTTTGTCAACTCAGACGTCCTTCAGAAGGGATTACTTGCAAGAATTAATGCAGGGTTGACTGACTTCCATATAGAAGAAGCGGCATTTTCCCGGCTTTTGAACAATGTCTGGCTGGTATGGCATGACTGGAATATGCCGCTGAAAAATCTTTTTACAACGCAATTTCAGGCAGCATGGGTAGTTGAAGGGTGTACGGAAAGCTATTTGCATGCCCATGACTGGCCAAAGGAAGATCTGGTGTATCCGGATTTTGGAAAAGCTGATCTTAAAAACGCCAAAAAGGCAGCCGATAGTGGTCTTGATGGACTGGACCCTGAAGAACGGCTGTATGTTTTGTGTGACAGGGTTGGTATAAAAAAAGAAATGGTCAAAGAAATATTCAACAGAATAATCATCAAGGTGAAAGAGGGAATAGATGAGTCCGGGAAAAGCAAAACGTAAAAAAGAGGGCGCCAATTACCTGTCGCCAAAAGAAAAAGATAAATGGTCCTGCGAAGGTCTTTTTGATGCTGTTTGCGATCTGTCTGAATCCTTTAGTATCGCCTTTGCTTTACTTTCGAAAAACATATTTTTTGCTCAATTCCGAAAAAGCCGTCTCAAACCATGGATCGGACAATCCGCTCCCCAAAAAGTCGTTATCCTCTGGGATGCCAGGCCCATGGACCCGGCAGCAGTACTCTCCTGGCGGTGCGGGTTAATTGAGGAAAGCAACATTGCCTATAAATTTCTTTTTCTGCCGCAAGAACAACCGGTGGATTGGCACAAATGGCTTAAAAAGTGTCTCAATGACTGGACACGTCCTGCCCCTGAAAAGGAAAAGACCGGTATCAAGGTTGGCGATCTTGTCTATTACAATAAAGACTCCAACCTTAATCAGTTGGTTGATTATGATCCTGCCTTCCTAACCATTTCGCCATTAGGCAAGATGACTGATGTACTTGAACAACTTGATGAGTGCAAGAGGAGGTTCCGCAAGGCCATTGGAAAAAAGGTCAAAGAGCGCAGAGAAAGAGTTCATGAAATACTGGAACAAGCGCTTGCTGTTTCAGATGATGCCAGGCGAGAGGACTTCAAGAACGTTTCTGAAAGACTTCATAAGGTAATAATTAAACAGCAATTCATGGTGGGCAGGAACGATTTGCCGAAAGTGCTTTTGCTGGGTCCTTCCAGCGTGGGCAAAACATTGGTGGCGCGATACCTTGCCTGGCGGACATCACCCGGACCTGGGGATGAACTTTCTCGACCCTTTAAAAGAGTTCCGGTCCCTGAATATCTTCAGCGTGAAAGCGATTTTGAATACGACGTATTCGGAAATTGTGCTGGAGCGTTTACTGGAGCCCATAAGGACGGCAAGAAAGGCTTCCTTCTGGAACGTATGGGAGGCGTGGTGTTTTTTGACGAAATCGGAGACGCCAGTCCTGCAATCCAGGCAAAATTGCTTGCCTATCTCGATGATTACCAGGTTACTCCAAGAGGATGGTCAGGAGAGCCTGTGTTTTGCCCAATGCTTGTCGTTGCGGCAACCAATCGGCCCATCGACGAGTGGGCAGAAAAAGATTCAGGGAAATCGCCAGGAAATGTTGCCGATTACTTTAGAAACGATCTTTTCCGCAGGTTTAACTATTTAATCCATATTCCCTCCTTGAATGACCGGAGGGAGGAACTTCCGTTTATTCTGGATACTATGCTGCAGATGCCGGCTTTTAATCAAGATGAAAAAATCCGGGAAGTAGGCGCCAACGCCTTGAAAAAATTGAAGGAATTCGATTACACCAGGGGAAATTTCAGGGATCTGGAGAATATGGTTCGTAATGCCTGCCGACAGGCGGTCCGTGATGGGAGAAGATATTTAGTTGAAAAGGATATGACTTGCTCCTTTCAATAAACAGCTTGGACAGGTTTTTTCTATTGGCACCATGATCCGTTTTTTGTGAGTTGCTGTCTATAAGTAGTTCAGCGATCATTTTTTGTAACACTTAACGCTTTTAAATATTATTCTTTTGACAGGATTTACAGGATATTCAGGATTAAAACATCAAAACTCATCCTGCCTGCCCGCCTGGAGGATTAATCCAAATCTAAATCCTTTGCCTGGTTCCCACGCTGGAGCATGGGAACGAGAAAAATCAGCTTAAATTTTGAGAATCAAGTGGAAAGGAGAAAATAGAATGATAGTGATTGCTTCATCAAAAGAAGATCATATAAGAGAACGGGTTGAAGCCAGAGGCGGCGGCGCTGATCTGGTATGGTTATACAGGGCAGTTGCAGAAATAAACCGTTACTTGCCGGATGACTGGCGTCTTATGCGTTACCAGAATACATTCTGCGTGCGGATAGCCGGTAAATACAATTTTAATCTGGCAGGCCGCTCTTTTCTCTCAGGCAGAGGTGATGAAATAGTGCATCTGATTTTCACTGTTCTTGAACTTCACATGTTTGATCTTGGGGATATTGAAACCCAGGCATGGTTTGGTGTGGATGAAAATGAGATCAAGAAATTCAAGAAGACAGTCCCCAGACCCAACCTCTATTATTTTTCGCCACAGTTTCGTTATACAGGACATGACAGCCCTGTGTGGGCAAGGCAATATGAGAAACGATGTCCGGGAAAAGAATACGAATATCACCGGCTGCATCCATTGACCCGGGATGGACTCGATCAGGGTATTTCTATCTGGACAAGATGGGACAACAAGGCAGGAGAGATCAAACGTGTCTCGGAGCCGGAAGCCGATTTTCACGGTGAGGATTATTGGAGGTTGCGGGATTTGTCTGAAAGCAATCTAATGGGGAACGCAGACGAACGGTTAGGCATCTATGAAAAAAGATTACAGGAGGTGGCAAAAGTCAGCCCTGCCACCGAAGATCACGCACGTGTAACCGAGTACGAATATAAGTTTATTACCATTGATACGCACAAAAAACCGAGCTCAGAAGAAATTATTAAAGAAATAGAAAAGAATAATTATAACAGAACGGAATCTATTCAGACAGAAATTGAGGACGCGTACCTCGATACGAAAACAAATTTTCTCGGTCAAAATGATTTCACACTCCGGCTGCGAAAAGTAACGTTGAGTGGTGAAAGCCATTATATTCTGCAATTTAAAAAGAGAGTTCCAGGTATAAAAACCGGGTACAAACGTACAAAACTGGAATTGCCGCTTACCAAAGACCAGGCAAAAAATCTTATGACGCAAGGTCTTCTTCCCCGGAGATTTGATGGGGTCTTAGACTTTATTTTGCCAAGGCGGCATTCTTTACAACCTGCTTTTCATGTAAAAAGCAGTCGTGATATCACCCTGTTTGAGAATGCTACAAAAGTTGGACAGAGGTTGGAGTTACGCGTAGATAATGTAGTCTTTTTGGACTCAAATGCACAAGATGAACTGGGAACACATCAAGAAATTGAAATCGAAAACCGCTCAGCCGATCCAAAGCAGGTGGGCAATCTAATCAGTCAACTGGAGGAAAAACTGCAACTACTCCCGATATCACAGACAAAAAATGACAGGGGAAGGTTTCTTCTGCGGTCAAAACAAGTCCTTGCAAAAAAGCCACGCAAGGTAATTATCGATACTGACTGTGGGGTCGATGACGCGCTCGCATTAATCATGGCCATTGGATCACCAGAGCTTAAGGTAGAGGCTGTCACAACTGTCAGTGGCAATGTACACATAAAAAAGGTAAATCTTAATGTTTTTAAGGTGTTCCGAGCGCTTGGCCTGAACCATGATAATATCCCCCTCGTGGCAGAGGGCGCGTTTACGCCCTTAGATAAGAGTTTTAGCGGAGCCCCTTCTGTGCATGGAAAAGACGGGCTGGGTGATGTGCCGGATGAAGCCCCTCCTGTGGTTAAACTTCATTCCATGACAGCAGAGGAGCTTATTCCTCATCTTGCGGCGCAAAGCCCCAAAGAGATCACGCTGATTACTCTTGGTCCATTGACCAATGTTGCCCGCGCAATAAGGAGGTATCCCGGAAAGATGTGTCAGCTAAAGGAAATAGTGTGTATGGGAGGTGCATTTTTTGAAGCCGGAAATGTAGCCTCGGATGCCGAGTTCAACATATATTGCGATCCAAAAGCAGCTCAGGAGGTTCTTGAGTTCAGTCGCAGCTCTTATCTCGAAGAGTTCCCCGAAGGGCCTGTTCCCTTGACATTTGTCGGACTTGATGTAACACATAAGGTAAGACTGCATCGGAAAGTTCTCAGAAAAATAAAAAATCGCTTTCCATCACCTCTTCTGGATTTTGTGTGGGACATTGCCCAAAAATATATGGATTTTTATAGAGATAACGAGGGCCTGGACGGATGTTATTTGCATGATCCCCTTGCGGTTGGCTATGTCATAAATCCGGCTTTTTGTGAGGTGGAAACTCACCATGCAGAGGTGGAAACCCTTGGCAGATTTACTGAAGGTATGATTGTGCCTGATGATCGGCCAACGCGTATTTTTAAAAGAAAGGAAAGAATCGTCACCCAGGTATGTCGAAATGTAGAAGCCATGGCCTTTGAAGAGTTTCTTATCAAAACTCTTGTTCAACAGAGACAGGAACCTTCTTCAACTTTACAATAGGACTCTAATGTGATAAAATTTTATATAAAATCTGGGAGACAATAATCATGCGGTTTTTTAACACAGCAGGACCTACTGATTGTAAAAAGCATTATTGCATACCACCCTTAGAAAGGCTTAATCTGGAGGGCATTCTATCTCTCATTGATCAGGAGAAGTACTTCGTCCTGCATGCTCCAAGGCAGACAGGAAAGACCACCTGTCTGCTGGCCTTGATGGACTATCTGAACCGGGAGAGAAACTACCGGTGCCTCTATTTTAACGTTGAGGTGGGCCAGTTTGCCAGGGAGGATGTCAAGCAGGGCATGAAGGCCATTTTGAACGAAATGGCCTCGATGGCACGAACTTCTCTGGAAGATCTTTTTCCAAAAGACATTTGGAGGGACGTATTTGAGCAAAGCGGAGAAGGCGGCGCGTTGAACGAAGTCCTCACGCTTTGGTCCCAACAGAGCCCAAAGCCGCTGGTGCTCCTGATAGATGAGATTGATTCCCTGGTGGGCGATACCCTGATTTCCGTGCTGCGCCAGTTGCGGGCGGGATATACAAAGCGTCCTGCTTTCTTTCCACAGAGCATTGTTTTGTGCGGCGTAAGAGATGTACGGGACTACCGCATCCATTCGGACAGGGACAAGGCTGTCATTACCGGAGGGAGCGCGTTCAACATCAAGGCCAAGTCGCTGCGGTTAGGAGATTTTTCGCAGAAAGAAATCGAACTGCTCTACAGACAGCACGCAGAGGAAACCGGACAAACCATTTCCGTTGATGCTTTGGACCTGATATGGGAACTAACAAAGGGCCAGCCCTGGCTCACCAACGCCTTAGGTTACGAGGTGTGCTTTGAAATGCAAGAGGGCCAGGACCGGAGCAAGGCGATCACCCCGGAAATGATAGCGCAAGCAAAAGAGAACATCATCCTGAGAAGGGAGACTCATATTGACCAACTGATCGATAAACTCCAGGAAGAACGGGTCAGAAGGGTGATTGAGCCGATCCTTTCGGGCAAGGGCCGGCCTGAACAGATACCGGAAGACGATATTCTATACGTCAAGGACCTCGGACTGATAAATACACTTGGCGAGTTGCGTATCGCTAATAAGATCTATCAGGAGGTTATCCCCAGAGCCCTTACCTATTCTACTCAATTGACCATCAGCCAGGATTCTGCATGGTATATGCTGGAAAACGGTTGCCTTGACATGGACAGGCTTATGGAAGCTTTTCAGCAATTTTTTCGGGAACACTCAGGGCATTGGATAGAGCGTTTTCAATACAAGGAGGCTGGCCCACAGCTCCTGCTTCAGGCTTTTTTACAGCGAATTGTGAACAGGGGCGGCAGGATTGAGAGAGAATATGCTCTGGGCCGGAAAAGGACAGATCTACTTGTAATCTTGTCATATCCCGGTGGAGTGCAGAAGGTTGTTTTAGAGCTGAAAATCCTTTATGGCGCATTAGAAAGTACTCTTGAAAAGGGACTGGAGCAGACATGGGAGTACATGGATCATTGCGGCGCTGACCAAGGGCATCTGGTGATATTTGATAGGGATTCGGATAAGAGCTGGGAGAAGAAGATATTTCGCCGGGAGGAGGAGTATCAGGGCAGGAAGATAATGGTATGGGGTATGTAAAAGGAAAGGATCGTCACCCAGGTATGTCGAAATGTAGAAGCCATGGCTTTTGAAGAGTTTCTTATCAAAACTCTTGTTCAACAGAGGCAAGAACCTTCTTCTGCTTTACAATAGGACTTTAATCTGACTTCAGTCTTTCAGTCTTTGGTGGTCGCTCTTCATACAGTTTATCTGAACCGTGTAGATATATTTTTGTGTTTTTAAGGTCAAACCAATCCTTCAAGTATTCTTTAACACTGTTCAGTTCTCGCCGCACATATCCATCACTATCTTTCTTTCTGTCTTTCTTACCTTCTTCGCTCTCGCCGAGCAAGTAATCCGGGATGTTCCTACCATCCTTCTGCCCCCTTTCTTTGACGATGCTGTTTTCCAAATAATTTTTGTCCTTCTGTGATTTATACGTGATATGGAACCGGAGTTTGCCATTACCCTGTAAGACATTTTTTATTTCGAGTTCGTTGATGCTGTTATGGAGCTTAAAGTGGCCATCCTGTACTGATATAAACTCGATATATTCTGTGAGCATGTAGTAATTATCTAAGGGAACGTCACTTTGAAGGGTATCCAGAAAACGACGTTGTTCTTTCTTCAGATCTTCGCTAATCCATTGTTGCTCCTGTATGTTTTGTTCTACTTGGTCATAGAAAAGACTGATAAACCTTCTCTCTTTTTCGGTATTCCTGAGGTGAGTATTGGCTAATTGGCTCACGTCATTTTTCAGTTTAAAAAGCTGGTAGTTAAGGTCTCGTTTGATAGTTTCCTTCTTGACCCCTTCTTCAGTCTCGTCACCGACTCGATTTTTGTTAATGTCCATCCCATCAATGAATCGGAAAAGAGCCATAAGTTGCAACAGGTTCTGATCACTCATGAGGTCGCTGAAACTCTTAAGATGTATGACGCTTGTCCTACGGTCAAAGTTTTCATAGCAATCCCTGGGAATTCGCTTCCCTTTCCTGACTATATTTTTCAGGTCTTCTTCGTCCATGGGGAAATTGCTCTTGTGATAGATACAAAAGAAAGCAATCTTTTCCAAAATGGTCAGTTTTTGGATAGGTTGTTCAACATTCACTTTTTTATCAACCTGTTTCAATACTCTTCCGGCTGCTTCCAACGATGCAATCCGTTCGCGGATAATTTGAGGCGCTGTCCTAGGGTGGCGAAAGGAAAGCCATCGATATGGAGACGAGTCCGGCTTGTTGTAGCCATAAATGCCGTAGTGCTCAGGATGTTTCAGGATCAATTCTGCGCTGATGAGCCCGTGCAGGTCTCTTATCTCATGCGGTTCCCCATATCGTTCATTACCTTTGTGACCGATGTCGTGGAGCCATATTCCCATAAAGAAACAGTATAGACCTTCATCTGAGAAATAATCTTTGCCAAAGTGATCAAGAATTGGGATCAATACTTGATGGGCAATCCTCCAGTCATTTTTCACATGATTAAAAGAATGATTGATCATATGGTAGCATTTATCACCAAACCAAAGGAACTCTTTTTTAAACCGCCAATATCTTATATTTCCGATCAGATTGCGCTTTAATTCCGGTTTTTCTATGTAGTTGATCAGTGCGCCCAGATCATCAAGATATTTATAATATATAAAAGGAAGCGAAAAGATATTCTTTTTCAGGATATAATAATCGGCCTTTCCTTTAATGGTTTTACCTATGACTTCAGTATCTTCGCTTCCGCTTAAGATAAAGGCAGGAATTTCGGGGTGCAGGATGGTAAAGAGCCTGAGAAAATCAAGCCCACTTAAAGTTGCCTCTTCATCTAAAAAAATATCGATCAAAATCAAGTCAATCTTCTTAAACGACAAATTATTGCTACCTTTGTTTGGGTTTTTGTCAGGAGAGCTTAATTTACGTACTCTTTTTAATATGTTCTTTTCAATTTCCTTTCTATCTTTTGCATTATCCAACAGTGAATTTAGTTCCTCCTTAGATGCGTTTAAAACAGGAACATCTTTTTCGTGAATCCAAAACTGATAACCATCGAACAACTCCTGGATTTGCAGAAAACAGGAGTTAAGATTGACTTTGTCTTTATTTTTGGATGCCGAGTTGGCATGCATTAAACTTAGTTCTTTTATTTCCCCTTCGGGTTTGTTTTCAATAACTAATACGTTAAATTCCCTGCTGTTATCTTCATTTGCTTCTTTACCCGTTTTACGTGTTTTATATTTTAGATATGCCACAGCAAGATCATAAAATTGCATTTCTAATAAATGGTTTTCTTCCTTATCAAGCTTATCATGAAAACCTTTCATTCTCATTTTCTTACGGTATTCGGGAATTGCGTATCTAAAGGCTTCTCCAGGAACGAATTTTTTTTTGGAAAATTTTTTGAATATCTCCTTAATCTTTTTGTCAAAATCATTAAAAGGATTTTGAAAACATCGCGGCTTGTTCTTATATTTTTTTAGTAAGTCAGCAAGAATAAACAGCTCATCAGGAAGGCAAAAGTAACGATAATATTTCAGTCCACAAGTATGGGTTAAGAATCTAATCGGCAATAATAAATCATCCGATTTACCGTCCAGGAACAACAGGTCGTAATCAGTTATTTTCTTTTCAATGCCTAATATTATAACAAAGGGAATCTTTGCCTTATGTTCCATAAGTTTTGTGCTGAGACCTTTTATTATCAATTGATCATGGATATCCACTATTGCGATGTTAAAATTATCAATTGATTCTTTTTGAATATTTTCTTTATTTAATATTTTTACCTTGATATCTCCGTCTAAAGTAAATTTTAAAAACCGTTTAAGAGCTCCCCCTAATTTATTGTTGGACTCGGATGTAAGAACAGCAACCATATTTTTTCCCATCCTTGTTACTCCTTTTAATAACAAAATTGGTTAATCTCAATTATAGTATATTCTTATAATATTTCTTGATGTTATTATAGTTGCCCCGAATAACTAAAGAATGATTGGTTTTAATCTTGTATTTAATTTTATCAAGGTTCAAACTTAGCATTTCCGCTGCCTTACTCTTGTTGCCCAGCGTTGTCTGGAGAACTCTGTCAATTAGTTCCAATTGAAAATGACTGGTTTTTTCTTCAAGGTCAATCGGCAATTCTATATTTTTTCCCACATCCAGAGGCAGTTCCGTACGAGATTCGGTAAGGTCTTTAGGCAGGTGCCGTAATTCAATTTTGTGATTACCGCTTTTAATAAGTGCAAAATCAATGGTGTTTCTCAATTCCCGGATGTTTCCAGGCCAGTCATATTCCGTAAAAGCATTCCATACTTCCCTATTTATCACATTCAACTCCAGATTATAACCTGAAAGCCTTAAAAAATGATTGACCAGCGGTTTAATATCTTTCTTTCTCTCTCTTAAAGGAAGAATATCAACTGTGAAATTCTTTATCCTGTAGTAGAGGTCTTTTCTGAAAATTCCCTCTGTAATCATACCTTCCAGATCCTTATTGGTTGCTACGACAACCTGTACATCGAGTTTTACATCCCTTTCGTCGCCAACCACATTAATTATCTTGTCTTCCAGAAAGCGAAGGATTTTGCCCTGGGCTTCCATAGTCAAATCGCCAATTTCATCGAGAAAAAGAATACCTCCATCTGCCTTGCGAAAATATCCGAGCCTGTCTTTTGTAGCGCCGGTAAAGGCTCCCTTTTTATGTCCAAAGAGTGCGCTCTCCAAAATGGATGCCTGATTTGCGTTTATATTTACTGATACAAATGGCTTGTTATGCCGCGAGCTGTGATTGTGTAAAAATTTTGCGGCCACTTCCTTGCCTACACCGGTTTTACCCCTGATCAGTATAGTAATATCCGGATGTTGTCCAAGTGTTTTAAGGGTGTTTTTAATGTCTCTTATTCTATTCGATTCACCAATGAATTGATATTTCTCTCGTTCATAATCTGTTACCTGAACTTTCAGGCTTTTTGTCCTTGCTAAAAGTTCAATGCGCTTCCTCCATTCAATGATGTCCATATCCCTCTTTTTTAGGAAATCATCGGCGCCACGCTTCATGGCATCAACGGCTATATCAACGTTATCATATCCTGTTATTATGGTAATGGGAATATGAGGGAATTCGCTCTTAAAATAATTGATGAGTTCCAGACCTTCCATTTTATCATCTGCGGGATTGAGGTTAAGATCAAGCATGATAACGTCAATAGATTCGTCAATGCGCTCTTTTGCCTCCACGACTGAAGCAGCGGCAATGATATCGAATCCCTTGAGGCCAAAAGAAACCCGCTCGATAAAATCACCTTCATCATCAACAATAAGAACTCTAATGCTCATAACTGTACCGGCCGTTCACTCCCTATATACTTGCGATCTATGTCCTCAAGAATCAATCTTGCCTTTCTGATCTCTTCGCTAATTGTCGTTTTAATGAAAGCATCCTTTGTTCTTGGGATATCTTTTAGGTAGGCATCAACTTTTTGAAAATAATCTGTTATGCCCTGTATCTCTTTGAAAAATGGAGTGTACTTGAAATAGACCAAATACCTATTGTATCGTTCCTTGAATTTCTCCCATCTGGGTATTGCCCTCTTTACTATCAGCTCCTGAACACATTCCTCAATAGTGTAATCACCCATTGCCACAAGCTGAGGCCCCTGCACAAAAAGCTGAGCAAGATCGGTAAGAAGTTTCACAAGGCTTTCCTCGCCGTGGCCTTTGAAAAATACCTTCAGAACATCGGTAATAAGCGCCGTGTCGGGGTGAAAACCATGGTTGTCGATGCTCAAGTTATCAATAGAAAGAACAGAATTTATTTTTTTATAAAGAGATTGTTTGCAGTTAGTAAGACTGATAAAAAAGGGGTTCGAATCAAGGATTTCTTTCTTGCCATAATGAAAAACTATCACTTTTAAGTTCAGATCATTGACTCTAAAATAATCAATCCATAAGGGAAAAACCGAATACCATTCCCCTTGAATCTTCACCGGCTCCATCAAAAAGATGCAGTCATTTTCTTTAAGGTCGATGTAATCTGCGTCGCAATAAAATAAAAGCTCCCTGTCAAAGAGGTACTTGAAATAGTTCTGAAATGATATGCTTATGTTATCATTTTTGTTCCCTAAGAAAATATCTTTCATTTCTTTCTTAAATCCTTAACTACCTCGCCAACAATCGAGGCCTCCGAATTCTCGTATTGGTTCAAGAGGTGGTCAATATTTTCTTCTGAAGAAGCGGCTATCAAAAGATATATCCAAGCCTTGGACTCAGGGTATCGACTATCCTCAAGACGGTTTTTAACATATGTTATAACATCGCCTTTTGCCCACTTGATTTGATCAGAGATAAATTGATTATAGTTGTCTCGGATAAAAGAATAAATAGTCCTGTGAATTTCAACATTCAAATATGGATTATCAAGCAACCGCCACAACAGCGGCAATCTTATTGTATAATCTGTTGATTCTTCCCAGAGATTTTTCAGCAATTCCTTAACCTTTTCATTGTTTCCAAGGGACTGTAGAAGACCTAAAGCCAAAAACTGGATAAGCTCTTTTTTGGACTGACAAAGAGCTATTATTCGATCTGCATCTTCCAGACGCACAACCTCTCGCAGGTAATCAAGTTCCGGGTATGTACGTAAAGCACCGCAAAGATCTTCATCAAGGTCGCGTCCATTCCTGATATCTTCGAGAACTTTTTTTGCGACATATCTTAATATTATGGAATTCATTCCTTCCCCTTTATAAAAAGTATATTACTTAAATATCCTCCACTCATCTCACGAGCATTGATTCGCTCTTGAGCACAGCATCAGACGACTTACTTACATGCGGCAATTAATGCGTCAAAATGCTCAACGATGGAAGCGTACCAATCAGCACAGCCTGTTATTTCTCGCATGTGCCCGTTTTCATCAGAGCTAAACTTGAAATTTTTTAGGCTGTTAAGAATATCACTCAGATTATTCTTGGAAACCAATTCAAAAAAGCCATTCGCCTTTGAATCCTTTCCTATTAAGATTTTGAGTTCTGTCCAGTTTGTATCATCGTCAAAACCTGCATCCGCAGCAAACGAACTGATTGATTCAACATTGTCGCTCCCATTTCCGTTTATTAAAGAGCATACTTCATTTAACGTTTCTTTATACTGACCAGTACTAAAAAATTTATTTTTTATTTTATCCCAATACTCATTTCTTTTAGTTGCGTCGCATGTGGATAGTCCCATGAAGTCGATATGCAAGGGCAGAAAAAGCTGTAAAGTGCGAAACTTTATGTCAACGAGTTTTTTTTTAAAATTGGGTGTTAATGCTTTAATCAATTCGTCATAAACATTCTTCTTAAAATTTAGTGCCTTATTGTCTATATCACTGCTATCATGCATGAAGCTCCACAATTCAACTTCTAATTCAGCGTTGATCTTGCAATCTTCAAATGTCTTGCATATAAAATACTTATTTTTTCTTTCATCGGGTGAATCTTTTTCTATTTCAATATTCCCAGAACATTTTTTAAGATAAGTTGCTGTTTCTTTCTTTTCCAGTTTTTGTTCATTAGATGTTGGATATTCGCCCCCACGCTCAAAGAGTTCTTGATCGTGAATCACAAGAATTATTTTTTTTAAACTTTCGAGATTCTTTATTCTGGAAAAAATAAGGTTGATTGCTTCAGCGGTTTCGGACAGCTCCTTTGATATTAGAGGGTTTTCATCGTTAATGCCCAGCATTGGATAATCCCGATTTCCAATTTGATATTGTTTGATATTGAGTATGTTTTTATTCGCTGATATTGTACCAACAGTTTTCCCCCAGTTTTTCGTTTGGCGGCTTACTACAAAAACAAGAGGATTATGGTCAGTAACATTTACATTTATGGCACCATTTTTCTGGTCGCCTATTTTAACATCCATTTTTGCCTCCAATTGACACACAAACTCATTTGTAAATCTGCTTTTTTATAGAATATAATCCCTGAACAAACATCCATTTGCTTTCATTTACCCAATTATTCAATGTGGTAAAATCCATAAATCGAACAGGATAATCGTTTGTCTGTAGAGTTTTCCCTCTTCCTGTATGTAAAATAAAATATGTTTTTTGTAGGGAGGAATCAAATGCCCTGATAATATCACTCTCGCTACAACTTAACGTTTCTCTGATTTTGTCTATGATTCCAAGGTGTAAAGAAAAGAAATGAAACTTATTTAGTGCTTCATTATCCCAATTAAGTGAAAGTTTTCTATTGTCCTCCTTTTTAAGGGAGAACAAAGGCTTTCCTTCCAAGTTGACAAAGGAAATCTTATCAATTTCCTTTGTACTCAAAATATTGCCTATTTCAATGTTCTTAAGGTAGAATTTATAGTAATCTTTTCTTTTTTCATATAGGAACTTAATATGTTCCACCAGTTTTTGTAATGATACGTGTTTGATGCAATTCTTTATGCTTTCAGATACGTTCTCATTAAGGCATAGTATTTTTTCTTTTATATCCTCATTTACATATTTCAATTTCCTGCTATCGCAACAAAATGATATACAACTTAAATCTTTATGTTCTTTACGTAACCATTTGGCAATTTTGATAAAGTTATTATGCGAGAAGTTGAATATTTTTCTTCCATCCTCCTGATCAGGTAAAACCTCGTTGCCATAATTTATTCGATATTTCTTTCCATTAATCTTGAAGTCATGCCAATGACATTGATATTCACTGAACAACCTTTCATCGATTATCAGGACACGTGAAAATGCCGATTCCAGCAATTCCAATCGGAAGAGTTTTTTCTCAAAATCATTTTCATCAGAAGTGTCATTCAGTCTTTCCTTCAGAATGTGAGAACGTTTCGAAATGTCTTCAGCGGTGATGATAGGTGTAGAATCGGCATCATTCGTCTTGTACTTATATTCAGATTCATAGCGTTGGAACTCCTCTAAGTGTCCCTGAAACCTGACACTGCAATTATTTTTGCATGCGTCAATACATATTATTCCTTCCCATTTATCTTTAATCCTTTGAGTATCATTTTTATTCGATGGTTTATAATATATCTTTTTATCATCCAGATCTTTTATACTATACGTTTTTTTAATCCATTTTTCATAGATATCAATAATAGTTTCATCATTGAATGCCCCACTGCTGGAAATATCACTGTCATGCACTAACCTGTTTGGCAATTTACTCATATTTTCTTTGAGCTCATAATCTGACACAGCGATTTTATATTCGTCAACGTGCACGTCTTGCTTCCTCAAATACTCGATGCTGGCTTTATCTATACCCCATTCTTCATTTACAGAGGACAAACCTTCATTACCCTCGGTCACAATCAAAAGGTTCTTATAAGGCAGGAGCCGTATTTTGTACATAAGGCTATCATCGCGGGTATCTAGCTTTAATAGTCGGTTGCTCTTATACTTTTCACTATCTATTTCATAAAAAGGAATCATTCTCAGGAAGGCAGCCGAAATCTTCATCTCCTTTATGCCCATATAGGCATGAACAAGGCTTCCGTCATCATCTATGAGCGGGGATTCAGTAGCTGATTGTTCTTTATCTGTTTCTGATAAGTGCATTGTCTCCTCTGCCTTCTCCCATGTGCCCAGTTCATCATAAATTTCTAAATCTATCATCCCATTATCGTTGTTCTTTGTTGCTTTATAATATAAAGATAGCTTGCCGTCCTTGATCTTGTCATGGCCATGTTTTGCGCTATTTCTGATAATATTTTCCAGGATACTAAAAAAGGCATGTTTACCAATTTCTCCAAAAGGAACTGTAATAAGACCTTGAAAGGATGCTTTTCTTTCTTTTATTTTAATTGCTTTAACATCTTCTGATTGAGCAATGCCTTCTATCAAAAATTTATTGTCTTCAAATTCCTCCATCAGATCCTTTGTTTTCATGCCTTGCCCGTATCCAGGCTCAATCGTTCCAGCAAGGGCTACATAATCCATCCGGGCCTGGAGATAATTCAAGAACGTTGACATGTTATCATAGAACTTCTCGAAAGTATTAACTTTATCATTACCTTCAAAGTCTTTCAATATTTGTTGGAAGCCCGGATTTTCTTTCTGTTTACACTTCCCAATAAATTCTTTCAGTATTTTATCAAAAGGATTTCGATCTGAATTCTGGAAGCTGTTGGACAGATAATAAATAACATGAGATCCGATATTGTGTGACATATTGCGGCCGATAATGGAGGCCGCTGCTGCACGGCTACCGTGTTTTTTTAGGTGCTTTTTTTCTAGTGCTATCGACATCCCTAAAGATAATTGGAGGAATAATTTTTTGGAAAGGATTTGAAAATATTGAATATATTCTGAAGGGAGTTCGCAATTCATAAATAAGAATATGACCCCAGCAGGCACAGTGGTCATTGGGGTAAAACAGTACAAATATTGCCATTCAAGTTCGTTCCTTTGTTTAGAAAGAAAAGAAAAAAGCCTCTGTAGTTGATCATTATCGTGATCTTTCTTCCATTCATCACCAAAAACAGATTTAAAAGTAAGTTCGTCAGGGTCAAGAGCAGAATAATAGATATACTCATCTTCATTTTCATTTTTTTCAAAGCGAAATAAAAAAGCCCCTGAAATTTTCTTCATTCTGGCGACAATGTGTGTCAGGGAGATAAGATTCTCTGGTTTTTTCTCTTTAAGGAACTTGCCTGCATCAGAGGCTTTTTTCCCAAAACGAGGGTTATAATCTTCGAACCAATCACCATGATAGAGATCATAAAAAGAAATTGAGCCATAACTTACCCCACTTATGTCAGCTAATATGCGATCTAGTTCGGGGAGCTTAATTTGATTATTTTCATCTTTCAGCACGCTTTTTAAATATCCAGAAAAAGCGTTTTTATCCGTTATCGTTTTTTCAACACAATCTTGTTCAAAAAACTGTTTATTTCCAAGGGGCAGGGTATAAACCTTCGCCTTTAGGCGGAATTGTCTTTAGCAAATTTTTCCCAATGTGTATTCAAAAAGTGTATAATGTCCTCCAATAAATTTTATAAGGAGGGCAAAATGAGCAAGGAGCGTTATCGACGAG
>LGVF01033525.1_pt1 | contig 22798 bp, 23 predicted proteins | sample 469901 | NCBI WGS metagenome assembly LGVF01 (sample SAMN03893561, study PRJNA290197) | marine sediment metagenome | material: sediment; isolation source: combined push core samples #3730, #5133, and #5579 collected at Hydrate Ridge | place: Pacific Ocean: Hydrate Ridge
ATGAGCAGTGTGTGAAAGAGTACCAGGCTAAAGGTTATGTTATCTGGGGAGAGCGTTGAGATCTGACTGCTTTCCCCCCATTCCTGTATCATATTGAGCTGTTCTGAAACCGGGGTGGGGGATTGAAAAGAATTCTTGGACAGGTTTCTAGGGCTTATAGTAAGGGATCCAGCGCTGGATCATTTTTGTAAGCATATCTTCATTGGATAAAGTTCCGAGATAGTTGTTGGCACCATCAAGCAGTTCCTGGTCATCGGGGCGAATCCCCCAAGCGAGGTATTCTCTGGTTAATGGAATGGTAACCGGAATGAGGCCCTTGTCTGTGTGCTTGGAGGCGAGATATAGATTCCCCGGCAGATCGTAAACAAATGCATCAAGTTTGTCGGCCAGAAGAGCTTTTACTGCCTCTGCTGATGTAGAAAATTGTGTCCTTGCTCCTCTGGCCTTTATGTCCTGGATGAAAAAATCACCTGTAGTTCCTGTTATAGTGCCTACTCTGACAGTTGGGCTTAAAAGGTCGGTTGCGCCTGAGACAAATTTACTTCTGTCAACACGCCTTATCAGGGATATCTGACCGGAAACCATATAGGGAGCAGCAAAGGTGATGCGGTATTTGCGGGAGTTGGTTATTGACATTCCCGACATGATTATATCTGTTTTGCCACTGAGAAGTGAGGGAATCTGGTCTTTCCACTTAAGTTGAACCAGTTTGAGTTGCCGTCCTGTGAATTCCGCCAGTCCCCTGGCAAAATCTACCTCCAACCCAATAATTTTGTTATGTTGTTTATATGCAATCGGTGGAGAATTTGTTGATATGCCGACCCTGAGAAGTTTTGTCGATTGATCCTGCTTTAAACTGTTTTGTGAATCTGATTTGACGCAACCGGCGACGAAAAGCAGCAGAGTTATAAAGAGTGCAAACTGTTTCATAATAGTATCCTGTGATCTGTTATGTTTGTTATTTCCCCCTCCTGGAGATGTTTTCCATAAAAACAACATAACATTTTGAAATTGAGATGGAAATAGTTTATCACACAGGAAACTGCGGGGAGGATTATTTGGTGTCTAAGTCTTGATCAACTTATTGCCTTTTTCTTTTAAGGAGTGATCCATCGGAGAGTTTGAGAATATCAGGATCCTCAGTTTGGTATACTGCTTCTCCATAAAGTGATTCCAGGCGGTAACGTTTAGGGTAGTTTTTGTCCCCGTTGTAGTGGGAATGGATGTCCTGGCTGATAACCACTTTTTTTAGCTCATGATTATTGTTTTCCACAGTGAAGGATGCGATATGTTCTTCTGTCTCTGATTTCATCATAGTTTGGTTGACTGACAAAATTTGCTGCTACTGTTCTAAAAGATATGATTATTTTTATCATAAAGTGTAAAGGTCAACAATAGGGAAATCCCCTATCTCACACTAGGTATTTATACCTAGTGACAGGGTAACTATATGAAATAAAAAATGATTTAAAATTTTGAGTTATTGGAAAAATTTGGAATTTCTCTGATAAATGCGGTTTGATGAGTGGCATCTTTATAGATTTGTAGTTATTCTTTTTATGCTGAATGTATTGTTTTTTTATAAGTGAGTTTTTTGTGAACTGTTATCAGTAACTTGCGTGCAGCAAAAAAACTGCGTACAAAACCTTCAACCAGATGAAATAAAAATGGAAAAAATTAAAATTGAAAATCCTGTAGTAGAGTTGGATGGCGATGAAATGACCCGCATTATCTGGCAATTTATAAAAGATAAACTTATTTTTCCATATCTTGATCTTGAGATTCAGTATTATGATCTGGGTATTTCAAAACGGGATGAAACAGACGATCAGATCACAGTCGATGCCGCACATGCTATTTTGAAAACAGGAGTGGGAATAAAATGTGCCACCATTACTCCGGATGAGGATCGGGTGAAGGAATTCGGCCTGAAAAGGATGTACCGATCTCCAAACGGAACCATTCGTAATATTCTTGGAGGCACTGTTTTCAGAGAACCGATAATGGTAACAAACGTGCCGCGGCTGGTAACAACCTGGAAAAAACCGATCTGTATCGGCAGACATGCATTTGGAGATCAATACAGGGCCACCGATTTCGTGGTGGAAGGAAAAGGAAGATTGACTGTTACCTTTACCCCTGAGAATGGAAGCGAACCGAAGGTTTTTGAGGTGTATGACTTCCGCGGTGATGGTGTAGCCATGACCATGTATAATACGGATGAGTCAATCTACGGTTTTGCCCATTCATGTTTTAATCAGGCCATCAATAAAAAATGGCCGCTTTATCTGTCCACTAAAAATACAATCCTGAAAAAATATGACGGCCGGTTTAAGGATATTTTTGAAGAAGTGTATCAACAAGATTATAAAGTCAGGATGGATGAGCTTGGGATTATTTACGAGCACAGACTTATCGACGATATGGTCGCCGCTGCTCTGAAGTGGGAGGGAGGTTTTGTCTGGGCCTGTAAAAATTATGATGGGGATGTACAGTCAGACACTCTGGCTCAGGGTTTCGGGTCGCTGGGATTGATGACCTCGACTCTGGTAACTCCTGACGGCAAAACCATGGAGGCGGAGGCGGCACATGGTACGGTTACGCGCCACTACAGGGAGCACCGGAAAGGTAATCCTACCTCAACGAATCCGATTGCATCTATCTTTGCCTGGACCAGAGGGTTGGCTTTTCGAGGAAAACTCGACCATAATCAGGATTTAATCGATTTTTGCGAAACCCTGGAGAAGGTGTGCATAGAAACTGTAGAGAGCGGCAGGATGACCAAGGATCTCGCCCTTTGCATTCATGGAACATCTATGACGGAAAAGCACTATTTGACAACGGAACAGTTTCTGGCAGCATTGGATGAGAATCTTAAAAAAGCGCTCGACAGCTGACTGCAAGTTGTAAAACCACGCCCTCTGGGCGTGGTCAAAAAATCATGGGAGAAAAGGCAGGGTTAGCCGAAAACAAGCTCTCCCCCTGAATATCCAAGGCCTCCCGCACAGGCCAGACAAAGTATGTAGAGCAGGAAAATTTTTCCTGGCGTGCTTCCTTTTCTTTTTTCCCTGATTGAAAATGCAAGGAGAATTGTGAGGAGTGTGGCTAGTATCATCTTGATAATGATAAACGTATTCCACTGGCCTTCCATGAGTTGCAACCAGTCAAGTATTCCCGCAGAAATGACCGGAAAAACCCCCAGAAAGGCAAGTATTGAACAGTAATATGCTGTTGTATTAAAGTGTTTTCCCTGTCGGATTAACCCCAGAAATGAAAAAATAACCATGCCGATAATCATACCCATCGGCAAATGGGTGAATATCGGATGAAGTGGATGACTGAATCCGAATTTTTCCAGTGTTTCGTACAGACTTCCAATCATATCTTTCTCCTTTTGAAGATTATTAATCCTGTTTGGTGAGATTCATTTGATCATGATAATAATCGCTTGATGAATTTTAAAAGATAATAAACATTCTCATCGGTTTTGCAGTGTTTACTCAGCCAACCCCAATTGTATGCTTTTACGACGCTAGCCAGATTAACCTAATGCCGGCGATGCCCGCAACCCAAAAGCCACATTCTCTCACCACAGAGAACACAGAGGAAACAGAGAAAAGAAGTTCTGGAGTAAGGCATTAATAAGATATAACATTTCCATCTTCCGATATAATTGCACGCTGCAGGGCTGTCAGAAGCTTAAACCTGTTATTTGCCCTCTGATTGAGCATAATAACAAAAGGAAGGGATTTGTCCTTGTGAACAAAAAAACCGGCGTAGCTGTAAACATCACTGAGGGAGCCACTTTTAAGATAAATATCTCCCCTATGATTTAAGAGGTGCATATAGGGTTGAAAAAGTTCAACAGCTGTCAGCAGCCCGGCGGGAGATATCCTGTTTTTTCTCGATAGACCCGACCCTTCTGTCAGATGAAGTTCCTCCACAGAAAGACCTAGTCTCTTTTTTGCATAACTCCTGAACAGGCGGCGTGATTTGTCCCAGCTTGCAGGATATCCATATGACACCGCTCCGCAGGCGAGGAAAAGCTGATTAGCGATATAGTTATTGGAATATTTCAAGCAGGCTCTTACCATGTCGAGCACTTTTTTTTCTGACTTATGGATATAGACAGTACGGAGTGAGGATGGGGTCGGGCCTGCTTGAAACTTTTTATGAATTACAATACCTGCCGTATGAAAGAGTTTTGTAATGAGTTCTCCGGCATAACGAAGAGGAGGAGTGAGAGATTTTTCTTTCGGCAGGATATTGATATTTATACGATGAAGACCGGGGGGCAAATTGTTGCCGATTTCATATATCAGCGGGATGTTCGGAGTTTGAGGTTCGCCCGATGTTATGGTGCCGTCGGGGGCAACAGAAACAGGCACACTGTTGAAATTAACAGCCAGTGCACCGTTTGGTGCATCGAAGGGGTTGGGGGAGTGACCTGCGCCATCGGCCAAAGAGTCCAGTGCGTAGGAAGTATCATCAAGGATTATGGATGAGAGCTGCCTGATTCCCTGACTATACAGTTTCTCTGCAATGGCGCTCAGGGCCTCGGAGGTGAGAAAAGGGTCTCCAAATCCTTTTATATAAAGGTTCTTCCTGTCGTCAAGGAAGAAGTGAGTTTCAAAGCGGTAATCTTCTCCCAGAATTTCAAGGGCTGCCAGGCAGGTTATAATCTTGAGAGTTGAAGCAGGGATAAAGGTCTCTCTTTCGCGGTATTGAAGGTGACCGGATCCGTCTTTTACGATGAAGCCGCCATTATCGATGAGATGATCAAATGTTTCTGCTGGTTGCGCGCAACAGGGAGTCAGGGTCAGGAACAGGATAAGGGCACTGAACAGAGAGAGTTTCAATCTTTTTTCCTGCTTTGCAGAGGGAGCCAGCCGGTTTTGAGTATCGAGGTTCGCAGGGCTGTATCTTTGTCTATTTTTAGAATAGTGAGCAAAGCCTCAATTGGTTTTATACCTGGACTGGAGGTAACATTTATAGTTTTAAGCTTGATCGTGTTGGGACTGGAGCAGCGTATTTTCCTGATAAGAGGTCGAATATCAAGTGGTTTCATTTTTCCCTTACGGATCCTTTCTATAATAAATGAAGAACTTTTTACAAATAGATCAACCAGTTCGACTTCCTCTCCGGTCAACGGCCGATCCAGTGTCAGGGTGTAGGATGTAAGGATTTTCTGGGCTATTTTACAGGGGTGTTTTTTGACCGCGGACACTTTAAGACCTGGTGGTAATTTACTGTTCAGCCGCTTTACCACTTTTTCCGTATCCGGCAATTGTTCAGGCAGATCCATAATAAAAAACTCTGACAGACTTTCGGTGCCCACAGCTAAAGCGGGACCGAAAGAGATTTTTGGTGACGGGTTGAATCCCTTACTGTAGTTAGTCTCTATTTCAGCTCTGCGCAACGCCCTGAAGACAACCTGGAGGATTTCCAGATGTCCAAGAAAGCAGATACTACCGATCCGTGAATAGTGAACAATGTACCTGTTATGCTGTTCACTTTTCTCCTGGACATGCTCTGCTGTTCTGGCTGGAATAACCGGTGTATCAGTCACCTTTCTTGAGCGATTATGGACAATGGGGAAAATGGTTTCAAAATCACAACTTCCGCATTCCTGACATGCATGATATCTGCAATCGGGAGTGTAAACTTCTGCTTTGCCCTTTTCAAGTTCTTCCTTTAGAAACTCAGTGTCGACGCCGGAGTGGAGATGCTGCCACGGCAGAATGTCATCTGTACTCCGTGCCCGCAGATAGTCATCCAGATCGATATTGCACTTCTCTGCTGCCCGCTGCCAGAGATCCAGATTGAAATGTTCAGTCCAGCCGTCAAGTCGGGCGCCATCTTGCCAGGCGGTTGCCAATAGTTCTGCGAGGCGCCTGTCTCCACGGGAGAATACACCCTCAAGATAGCTGGTTCTGGGGTTATGGTATTTCAGATTCACACCTTTATGGGGAAGCTTGTCTTTCAGTTTTCGCAGATATTTGTTACTTTCCTCAAGGGTGAGTTGTCTTTCCCACTGGAAAGGGGTATGAGGTTTAGGCACAAAGGTTCCGACACTGACATTAACCTGCTTTTTACCCCTTGCACTTCCTCTATCCCGTTCTGCTTTCACCTTTTTGACAAGCTGGATAATTTCATCTATATCCTCCTCGGTTTCAGTTGGCAGGCCGATCATAAAGTAGAGTTTAATAACCTTCCAGCCAAGGGTGAAGGCATCTTTGCAGGTGGTGATAAGATCTTCCTCGGAAATACCCTTGTTGATGACCCGTCGCAGCCTTTCACTGCCCGCTTCGGGGGCAAGAGTGAAGCCGGTTTTTCGCACTCGTTTGATCTGATCCATGATGGTTGAGGTTAAGGTTCCTACCCTCATCGAAGGCATGGAGACAGAGGTAAAGCCGTCAGCAAATCTGTTCATCAGTTCAGGCAGGATTTGTTCAATACAGGAGTAGTCACCGGTGGAGAGGGACAGGAGGGCAAGCTCCTCAAACCCAGAGTCATTAATTCCCTCAATGGCGAGCTCTGTGATCTGTTTGGGGCTTCGTTCCCTGACAGGCCTGTAAGTTATTCCAGCCTGACAAAAACGGCAACCCCGGGTGCACCCACGGGCTATCTCGATGCCCAGCCGATCATGGACAATCCTCGCATTGGGTACTATCGGGTACTTAAGGTGGTCAATCGCGTCAAGGTTAGGTAGAATCCTGCGACTTATCCGGGATTTGCTACCACCGAGCTGTTTTATTTCAGCAATACGATTATTCTCATCGTATTGTGGTCTGAAATGAGAGGGGATATAGACACCTTTTATCTCACTGAGTTTGTCGAGCAGCCTTGCCCTGTTACTTACTGCGTCTTTTTCCTGCCTGACAAATTCAGCGATTTCAACCATCGCTTCTTCACCATCGCCAAGCAGGACAGCATCAAAAAAATCTGCGACGGGTTCCGGGTTCAATGCACCTGCTCCTCCTCCAACAACCAGAGGGTGAGAAATGTTTCTCTCACAGGCCAAAAAAGGCAGGCCCGCCAGATCAAGAATAGTAAGTATATTGCTGTAGCAAAGTTCGTAGGGGAGGGTAATACCGAGTAGATCAAAATCGGTCAGAGGATGACCTGACTCGAGTGTGGTTAATGTCTGTTTTTTCTCTCTGATCAGATTTTCTACGTCGATATCAGGGCAATAACATCGTTCTGCCAGAAACTTTTCATTGCTGTTGAGTATGTGGTAAAGTATCTGCAATCCCTGGTGGGACATACCTATTTCATACAGGTCAGGAAAAATGAGGGCACATCTGACCTGAGCCGATTCCCATGGTTTTTCAATTGAGTTATATTCGCGGCCCAGATATCGACCGGGCTTTGTAACGTAGGGTAGTATTTTACTGTCCGTCATTTTTTAAATCCATTACAGATCATATGAGATAATATGCGTTGACAAGACTTATATCTCAGTTATTCTTCTCTTATTTGCCGACTCCTTCATTTACTGGAATTTGGTTGACTTTTCAAGTCAGGATGATGTAATCAGAGAATCAACGTCGGAGTATGGGTATAACCATTCGATAGTACACAAAAAAGGATTTGCCTCATGAAGTGTTTTCGTCGTTATTTCTTTCTCATTGCTGTTCTGTTTTTTTCCCCCCTGTCGGCTGTTTGTGCTGAGTTGCCGGCGGTTGTTAATATAGAATCAATTTTATACAATTCGGAAACAGACAAAGGAGAAAGTGTAGCTATAAAACTGAGTGGTCACAGAACCCCGAAAATTTTCAGGATAAAGGGAGACAATCCTCGTCTGGTTATGGATTTTCCGCAAGCTCTCTATAAAGGGAAAAGTGTTATGCCGTTGCCGGAAAGTACACTGGCAAACGGAATTCGCATAGCAGTACATAAGACTCCGGCATTGAAGACACGGGTTGTTATTGATCTCTCCCGTGACCATAAGAGTACGTATGAAAAGAGTTTTTCTGATCAGTCCAATACGTTAACACTTACTCTCTCTTCACCTGAGGTTAAAAAGGTGGAGCAAGAGGAGGTTAAGGTTCAAGCTGTAACTGAGAAGAAGGTCGTCGATGTCGAACCGGAAGCGGAGAAAGCCGTTCCACCTGCAGCAGTGCTGCAGAAACCGGCCCCAGCTCCACAGGAGGAAACCGGCGCAACCGGGCAGGAAGGAGATCCTCAACTGCTTGAGATCACTTTTGATGATTCGTCGAATAAGGGTGAGATGGTTATATTTCGGTTGAACGATTTTTTCCCTCCTACAGTATCAGCGATTGAAAAGGAGACTCCCCGTGTCCTTTGTGATTTTATGGATATGCAGCTTGGTGCTGATGTGAATAAAGAAATATTTGCAAACGGTAAATTTGTCGAACGCATTCGCACCACTCAACATAAGGGGCCGGACAAGGTGAGAGTTTCTCTGGATCTCTCAGCCGACAGAGATTATGATCTACAGCAGGTATTTTTTAAAAATGATAACCTCTTTGTTATTATTGTAAATGAATTGCAACCTGAAGTAGTTAAAAATTCAGACCTGGCTACGGAATAATCTGTTGTAAATAGTTCGCAGGAGCTGTTAGCAGGAACTCATTTTCAGCCACCTTCTCTGCAACCAGTACGTCAGATAGTTTTATTGTTATTTCGGTATGATATTCAAGTCCGGTAACCCTGATTCTATAAGGTTGTCTGCAGCCTCCCACCGACTTCCAGTCATTGTAGGTAAACTCACTAAGGCGATTGCCTTTATCATCCTCAATTATTCGTGACAGGAGAACACCCTCTTCGGGGTCTATTAAAAGATGAGTCCTCAGAAAATTGCCCTCTGCTTCGCTTTCAACTGTAATCCAGCTTCCCCTGTTTTCTGCGTCTCCACGGACACTGGTGATAGCAGAAGGTTTAACACTGATTGTCCCTCTTATCCAGTCCTGCCAGTTACCTTTGAGCAGGGCGAGAGGAATATCGTTTTGCAATCCATAGGAATAGAGACTGCCGGCAGTGTACACCCTTCTCATAGTATTGATGAGTTGGAAACTTTTCTGATCACTTGTGAATATCAGAATCGGTTGACCGAAAGGGTTGGATACAACGAGTTTTATAAAGGATGGGGAGATGATTTGAAAATATCCTGCCATATTTTTCCTATCGAAAACATTCCGATAGGACAGAGAGATGTCGCCATCAATGGATTCCGGGCAGGATTCTGCACGGAGGTTGTCTGATTGCAGGAACTGGACGATACTGTCCGCCTGTCTTTCATCCAGGGGGGCTGTCCATGGTGTTCGGGCACAGCCGGAACATATCAGGCAAAACAGGAAAAGTGAGAATGTGAGATTGTGACTACTTTTCCAGAAGTTTCTTGAGTGAATCAATTTTGTCTCTCACTCTTGCTCGTTTTTTCTCGTCCTCAAACAGTTCATACGCTTTTTTATATGTCTGAAGTGCTTCCACTTTTTTATCAAGGGAGTAGTAGACATCCCCCAGGTGGTCATAAATATGCGGATCGTTCGGCTCCAGTTCTAGAGCATCTTCAAGGGCTGCTGCAGCTTTTTGAAGTTCTCCCAGTCGAAAATAGACCCAGCCAAGACTGTCTGTTATATAACCGTTATCCGGTTTGAGTTCCATGGCCTTACTGATATAGTCCAGTGCACGTTCAAGGTTAATATTATTGTCGGCCCAGGTGTAGCCGATGAAGTTGAGTGCCTCGGCGTGATCAGGCTGGAGTTCAAGTACTTTTTCCATATTGATGATCGCCCGTTGATACATACCGTTTCTCTCAAGCAACAGACCATATTCAAAGAAGAGTTGAGAGTTTTCCTTGTATATCTGTGTTGCATTTTCAAGAAGAGTAACTGCCAACCGGGTTTTGCCCAGATCCTGATAGAGAGATGAAAGCAGGGCGTAAAAAAGCGGGCTGCGGCTTGCCGGGTTTGAGATATGCTTTTCCAGCAGTTCCACTATCTTACCCGGTTGATCCAGTTTTTTGAAGATTCGGGTCTGCAGGTATGTTGATTCTTCGAAGATCTCATTTTCCGGCTTGACCAGCGCAAGATGGTGGAGAGCTGAATCATATTTTTCTTCCTGGAAAAACAGTAGTCCGAGTAGATAGTGAGGTTCTGAATTATCTGTATTTTCAGTAAGTTGGATGAGCATCTCCCTGGCTTTGTCAGATTCCTTTTTCCTTAACAGGATTTTTGCTGATATCAGGTCGATAGCTGGTTTGTTCTGGCTGAAAAGGCGTATCTGTTCAAGGTCTGCCAGTGCTTCATCATTGCGATCCAGGTCGAGAAGTGGTTGGATTCGGCTCAGGATAGCCCGCTCGTCATATGGATCGTTTTCAGTAATAGAAGTATATATCCTCAATGCATCTTCATAGAGATGCTGTGTAGTGTAGAAATGGCCGATTTCGTAGGCAAGTTCTTTTGACCAGTTCAAGGAAAGTGCCTTCTCAAATTCAACCGCGGCCTCCACATAGCGGTTCGTTTTCTTCAGCAGCCTGGCCAGGTAAAAATGGGCAAAATAGTGTTCAGCATTCTTTTTACTCAGCTTCCTTAAAATAACTTCTGCAATTGCATATTGTTCCTGCCGCGTATAGAGGAAGGCCAGGCGCAACTGGACATCTTCATTGTCCGGTTCTAGTTTTAAGACCTCGTCATATAAAAGAATAGCCTCATCGGAGTTATCTTCCTGGATATGGAGGTTGGCCAGAAAAAGATATAAAGGGATGGTTCCCGGTTGTTCTTTTATGGCCTGCTGCAGCCAAGCAATTGCTTTTCCTGTTTCACCCATCTTAAGGAGGAGTATCGGGATTTTACGTCTAACATAATCGGCATTTGAGTCACAGATAAGTGCTTTTTCATATGCCTCAAAGGCTTCCGTATACCGTTCGCTGATTTCCGCGTGGGAGCCCCAGAGGAAATAAAAATAGGAGCAGGAGAGATCACGATCCTCCTCTTCAACCTGCTCAAGAGTTGCAGTCCGGTTAAAGGAACAGGATCCAATGAGCAGGCAGAAAACCAGAAGCAGGCATGGACGGAGGAGGGTCATTTCTAATTTAATGGGAGAAATGAGGAACTGGCAAAGAGGGTGGCAATATGCCCCATCACTGTTTGATGAACAGATTCAATTGAGTCTGTTGCATCAATTCTTTTTATGTATGGACGATCAATTCCTGAAAATATTTCGGCAACTTTTTTCAGGCTCTCAATCTGTTCAAAATCGTTTAAAGTGTCTCCCCTGTCAGATACAATCCTGGTTACACCTATGTCAACAGGTGTTTGGAAAAGTAGTGCGAGATCCGGGTCGGGGGCAAAACTATTGCGGTTCAGGATAGTTTCAGGATCAAAACCAATAGCTCCCTGGTAAGCGGCCGTCGAAAGAAAATATCTATCGCATAATATTATTTTGCCATTTCTCAGGGCCGGGTTGAGGAGTTCATCCACATGCTCTCTGCGATCCGCCAGAAAAAGTTCTAACTCTTTTTCATGGCTGAATTTTTTGCGGTTTACGTAGAGTTGTCTGATTTCACGACCATATTTCCCATCGGTTGGTTCTCGTGTTGCTACAACAGGATAGCCCTTGTCGTGCAAGACCTTATAGAGGAGCTGCAACTGTGTAGATTTGCCGGTGCCGTCGGTTCCTTCGAAAACAATCAGCAGTCCCTTTTTTTCGGTGTGATCCATTTTTTATCCTTCCCGGGCATTGTGTCTTGTCCGATTACAGCTGATTTCAGCAGCAAGCTTGACAGCTTCGCGTAAGCTGTCAGAGCTTGCGACACCTTTGCCTGCAATATCGTATGCAGTGCCATGGTCGACGGATGTTCGCACAATCGGCAATCCCAGTGTTACATTGACACCGTCATTAAAATGAAGGAGCTTGAATGGAATCAAGCCCTGATCATGGTACATACAGACTACTGCATCGTAGTCTCCCCGGGCACTTTTAAAAAAAACAGTGTCAGGCGGATAGGGGCCTGAAACATCAATACCCTCATCACACCCTAGAGATACGGCCGGGGAGATGGCATGGACCTCTTCACTGCCAAACAGTTGGTTTTCCCCTCCGTGGGGATTGAGTCCGGCCACAGCAATTCGTGGTCTTTGTATATTAAAATCTATTTTCAGTGCCTTGTAGGTAATTCGGATAAGCTGGAGAATACGCTGAGTAGACATTGCTGCAGGAACTTCACTGAGGGGGCAGTGGATGGTTACCAGAGTAACTCTCAGCTTGCTGCCAGCCATCATCATTGCGTATTCTTTAGTTGCCGTAAGGTGTGCAAGCATTTCCGTATGGCCCGGAAAAGTATAACCCGCACTGTTCAGGGCGTCCTTGGAGATGGGGCAGGTAGTAATCCCGTCAAGGTACCCTTGCTGTGTATACTCTACCCCTTTTCTTATGTAGGCTGCCATAGCCTCCGCTGTGGTTCGAGTTGGCTTCCCCCACTGGATGGTGTCAGCAGAGAGCGAGGACAGCTCAATTACGGGTATAGTATTGTCGGGGAGAGGAGTACCGGGCTGCCATGGAGTCAGTGCAACGGTAAAACCCAATTCATTTCTGCATTTCTCAAGTACAGCAAGATCCCCAAGAACAACCGGGTTGCAGAAAAGATCCCTGGATCGTTGTTCAAAATAGCGGAGGATGATTTCAGGCCCGATACCTGCTGGGCATCCCATTGTTATACCGATGGTAGTCATATCAGGCAGTTTGCAGTAAAAATAAAATAAGCATGGCGGGTAAAAGGATAGACTGTTCAGCAAAGATCAAAAGCGTTTGTCAGCACCTCTATATTTACCGGGCTGTTTTTCGATATGATAACAGATATGACATCAAATCGTGCCGCTGTATCAAAGAGATTTTTCTCTGCCAGGTAACATTGTGCAACTTTACTGATCTGTTTTTGCTTTTTGAAGGTTATTGCATCGAACGGGTGCCCGTGGGAAACCCCTGTTCTTGTCTTTACTTCAATGAAGACAAGATAATCACCTTCTCTGGCAATGATATCAATTTCACCAAATTTGCGGCGATAATTTTGTGCGAGGATTGTATAGCCGTTTTCTTTAAGAAATGTAGAAGCAATTGCTTCTCCAGTTTCGCCCAGGTTTTGACGGTTGTCAACCATCCTCTTTTACCCCTCTGAAGGAATATCGATGGACGGGACTCGGACCATGGACGAGAATCGCATGACGATGTTCTCTGGTGGGGTAGCCCTTGTTCTGGGTGAAATTATAAACAGGGTATTTTTTATGGAGTTCAACCATAAGCCGGTCCCTTTCAACTTTTGCAGCTATGGATGCTGCGGCCACTGAAGCACTTTTGGACTCACCTTTTATAAGGGTTTCCTGAGGGGTAGCCAGGGGGATAGAGAATTTCCCGTCAACAAGGAGATAGTCCGGATCATCACCACGCGCACTCAGGTTGTTAACAGCCAGTTTCATGGCAAGTAACGAAGCCTGGAGAATATTTATGTCGTCTATTATCTTCTCTGAGGCCTGACCGATTCCAACAACAGCACCGATTTCCTGCAATTTATGGTTCAGAGCAACTCTTTTGGGGTGGGTGAGTTTTTTGGAGTCGAGGAAAATTGAGTGATCGCAGTCCAGGGGAAGAATGACACATGCAGCAACCACGGGACCTGCCAGAGGTCCCCGGCCAACTTCATCACATCCTGCGACCTTAAGAAATCCGCGGGCATAGAGAAGACGTTCGAATCGGAAATTATCTTCTCCCGGGGGGATTACTTTCATGCGTCGCTGTGAAATTCATTTCATGGGCGTTAGAAAGAACTCATCTCTGACAATTTTAAAAAATCAGAGATGAGCAAGCAAGGTGCTTTTTCAGCGGGTTATGCCCCGGTCACGAATACGTGCTGCCTTACCTTTAAGTTGACGCAGATAATAAAGGCGGGAGCGTCGTACGCGACCTCGGGAAACAACCTCGATTTTCTCAATACGGGGATTGTGCAGGGCAAATGTTTTTTCCACGCCTACACCGTGTGAGATTTTACGTACGGTATAGGAGGCATCCATGGAACCCCGTTTACGTTTGATAACTACGCCCTGGAAGATCTGGACACGTTCTTTGTTGCCTTCAATGATGCGAATATATACCTTGATTGTGTCACCCGGTCGAAAATCGGGATGATCCTGCCGCATCTGCTCCTGATTGATCCTCTCTATTACTGTGCTCATAATATCTTTGTCTTCTATAGTTCTATAGTTTTGGTATCTATAAAAAGATACCAGTTAGTAGATTATTTTTACTTTTCTCTCGAGCCCAGCAGCCTGTCAATAATAATCGATGCGGCTGAGCGGACTGAAAGATGGTTGTAGTCTGTTGTACCGGTTATAGGCGGCAACGTTCCGTCTGCGTTCTGCATAATTTCAGGGGAAAGGCCGTGGGCCGTACCGAGAAGCAGGACAACAGGCTCCTTTTTGTCTATTTTGCCGCGTAGTTCCCCGTAGGAAATCAAATTATTCTGTTTATGCGCACTGGTGGTTATAACCAGAGGTTTTCTGCCATACTGTCTGGTCAGTTGCTCTATAACCTCATCAATGGAGTCAAGCAGGCTGACTATACTCAGGGCCTCTTTTCTCGCCGGGTTATAAGTGGCTCCATGACCAGTTCGCCAGTGGGTCAGCAACTCCTCTACCAGATGCTGCTGGTCTTTATAGGGAGTTGTAATATAATAATTTGCAACTCCAAAAGTTCGTGCCATTCGTGCTATATCATGAAGGTCAAGATTAGTCACGGCAGAACCGATTATTTCAGCCCTTTTATTTACTACAGGATGATGTATAAGGGCTATATTTAGACTGGTTACACCCCGGTACGTCATCTCATTCCCTATCTCTTTGTAGCTGTACTACCTTTTGGTAGAGGCCATGCTGTTGTAATATCTTGAGTTCATCCTTGCTGAACTGTTCTTTTTTTACTAATTCCGGACGTCTCTGCAGGGTCCTTTTTACTGAAGCAACAAAACGGTAAGTTGCAATCAACTTGTGGTCTCCAGAGAGGAGCTCTGCCGGTACTTCTGTTCCATTAAAAACTCGTGGCCTGGTATACTGGGGATGTTTCAGCAGGTTTCTGCTGAATGTATCTTTATCTGCCGAGTCAGCACATCCGAGAACACCGGGTAGAAGACGTGTAACAGAGTCAATGATCACCATGGCCGCGAGCTCTCCTCCGGTCAGGATAAAGTCTCCCAGGGAAATCTCTTCATCCACATATTCCACACGAAACCGCTCATCAACACCCTCATATCTTCCGCAAACAAGAATAAGGCCTGATTCCCGGGAAAGCTTTCGGGCGACGGTTTGATCGTAACTCACTCCCTGGGGACTGAGCAGTACTACTTTCCCTGAAGGGTTAACTTTCCTTCTCTGCCCGACTGCCAGAGCAAGGGGTTCAGCTTTCATTACCATACCTTCACCACCGCCAAATGGTCGATCATCGGTGGTGTTGTGGCGGTCAAAGGTAAAGTTGCGAATGTCAACCAGATTGATTTCGATCTGGCCCTTTTGCCTGGCCCTCTTGAGGATACCCTCATTAAGGGGGGAATCAAGGAGATCCGGGAAAATTGTTACTATGTCAAATATCATCCGGGAATTTAATCGTCCCGCCCACTGGAATAGTTGGTGTAGAGTTCGAGCAATCCTGGAGGAGGGTCTATGGTTATCTCCTCACTGCTCTCTTTTATCACAATGGTTTTCGAAATCGGAACGAGTATTTCTTCAGTTCCGGAATTGATAACCATTATGTCTTGACTGCCGCTGGGGAAAATGGCTTCTATTTTCCCTATCCGTCGGTCTTTCAGATCTCTCACTGTTTTACCGATATACTGGTGCCAGTAAAATTCATTTTCCCCAAGTTCAGGTAGATTTGCTTTGGCAAGAAGCACTCCCATACCTTCAATATCTTCAGCTTTATTACGGCTGGTGATTGAATCGAGGCTGGTAATAGCCACCTTGCCCTGCACTCTACAGCCTAGAATCGCCAAAGGTGGCGACAAGTCACCTGTACTGTTAACCAGAACAAGCTCTCTGTATGTCCTGATATTCTCTGGCTGTCCGGAGAAAGGAAATATCTTTACCTCTCCTCGCATGCCATGGGCTTTGGCAACCTTTCCCAGGAGTAAAAAACTCTCAGTGGGGTAAGAATAGTCCTGCACCATAACCAGAGAACAACTACTCTATGATCTCAAGCCTGGATCGTTTGTCAAACTTTGCAGCTGCAGCTGAGAGCAGAGAACGCATAGCCCGGGCAGTTCTGCCCTGTTTGCCGATCACCTTTCCCAGATCTTCAGGTGCAACACCCAGTTCAATAGTCACTGTGTCATCTTCTTCCGTCAGTGTAACATTCACTTCATCCGGCTGATCTACCAGTGATTTTGCAATGCAGACTATTAATTCTTGCATTGTACTACTCTGCAACTGAGGCTTTTTTAATCAAACTCATGACGGTTGTAGTAGGGAGCGCACCCTTACCCAGCCAGTTCTCAAGCTTCTGGTTGTCAATTTTTATTGCAGCCGGATCCTGAAGCGGGTCGTAGGTGCCGACAATGTCAAGGAATTTCCCATCACGTTTTGCTTCGCTGTCTGCAACAATAATACGATAGAAAGGTTTCTTCTTTCTGCCAAATCGAGTTAATCGAATACGTACTGCCATTCCGGTTAATCCTCCGGTTGATATATACAGGTTTACCCTATGATTTCCTGAGCTGATTCAGCCCAGAACTCCTTATCTTCTTTTCATGCCTTTCGGCAATTTTCTGCGTTTGCGGCCCATAATCGCCCCTGGTTTCCCACGGATCTTTTTCATCATTTTCAGCATCTGGGTATAACTCTTCAGCACTTTGTTGACATCGGTCAAGGTAGTGCCTGACCCTGCGGCGATACGACTGCGTCTGCTGGTATTGATGATTTTGTGGTTTTTTCTCTCCTTAAACGTCATCGAACGGATAATTGCCTCGGTCTTGACAAGTTCTCTCTCATCAGGTTTAGGAGCATCTTTGAGCTGTTTGAGCTTGTTGATACCAGGAACCATGTCAAGAATCTGTTCAAGGGATCCCATCTTCTTGATCTGTTGTATCTGTTCAAGAAAATCTTCAAGAGTGAACAGGTTCTTTTTTAATTTTTGGGCTAGCTTATCTGCTTCCTTTTTATCAACTACCGCTTCAGCTTTTTCTATTAAGGTGAGAATATCACCCATGCCAAGGATGCGGGAGGCAATTCTATCCGGATGGAAAACTTCCAGGGCATCGAGTCCTTCACCGATACCGACGAATTTAATCGGTTTTCCGGTGATATGCTTGATGGAAAGGGCAGCACCGCCCCGGGCGTCACCTTCAATCTTGGTCAGTACAACTCCTGAAATCTCAAGATCCTGATTAAACTTATCTGCAACTGTTACCGCATCCTGGCCGGTCATGGCATCTGCCACAAAGAGTATCTCGGTAAGCGGTATTGCAGACTGGATATCTTTGAGCTCTCCCATCAGCTCTTCGTCAACGTGAAGGCGTCCGGCGGTGTCAATGATCAGGGTGTCATATTCTTTGAGTGCGGCCTCGTTGACTGCCTGTCTGCAAATATCTACAGGTTTGATATCCGCTGTTGAGGGATGTACCGGGACATCGATCTGTTTTCCAAGCACCTGGAGTTGTTCAATAGCTGCCGGCCGGTAAATATCAGCAGGGATAAGGTATGGTTTTCTCCCCCGGTCTTTGAGCATTGCGGCAAGCTTCCCGGCGGTCGTTGTTTTTCCTGATCCCTGGAGACCTGCCATCATTATGATAACAGGTTGACGTCCATCAAGCTGAATCGGTTCTGCTGTAGTTCCAAGAAGATTAACCAGTTCTTCGTGGACTACTTTGATGATCTGCTGTCCGGGTGAAAGACTTTTGGAGACCTCCCTTCCTATTGCTTTTTCAGTTACGAGCGCAACAAAATCTTTGGCAACTTTGAAGTTTACATCTGCTTCAAGCAGGGCAACGCGCACCTCACGCATCGCTTCCCTGATATTATCTTCAGTAAGTATGCCCCGGCCCCGGAGTTTTTTGAATACTCCTTCGAGCCTGTCTGTCAAATTTTCAAACATAAAGTGAGTACATAGCAATACCAGCAAAAAACCGAAAAAAGGCTTGTGTCAGTTTCTTGCTGTTTATTTCGTGAAATTATTTCATCATATAAAAAACAGAATTCCACCGCCACTGACAGGGTGGGCGAGTCTGCTGTCATTACCAAACTCAAAAAAGAAGAAAAATACTTCGTATTAATGAGTATGTCAAGAAGGAACGAGTGGCAGTAAAAAAAGAGTTCTAATGAGCAGAGATTTTCCTGACCGGATTTAGCAGCACATTCACTTTTCTCAGGCTCCAGTCGTCGGCTAGTCGAAAATTGAACTGCATTTTTATAAAAATTCTCAACAGCTGCTAATATCGCGTTTATTCCATCTAGATTGAGCGCTCGTTTGGCAGAAAATTTACGATAATGGAGAAAAGGGGACGGATCGTTTTGGTGATATCATTTGGAATTATTACTCGATCCGGACAAAAGTGCTTCAGTATTACGTTTAAAAATTAAATAGTCGTGCAGATGTGTAAGGGGCTGAAATGAGATTAGTTATCTTTAATAGGGAAATAAGGGAGTAATGTTTAGCCATACCAATTTTTTTACTTGAGTGTTGCTTAAATATTTGATAAATAAAATTGATTAGTGACCAGCTGAGCTTGAAGTAGAGTGTCTATTGTTCAATTTGCGCAGCCAGCAATGAGTTGTGAATATTGAGCATGAGCAGAAATGAGATATTTATTGGTGGAAAAAATTCTGAACTATCTTTAGTTGTTGTACCAACCTGACATTGTTCAATATGGCAGGGTTATTCTGATGTGGCCAGCTGTAGTGATGATGTCCGGTGTGAAGCATGCCCGTATTACTAAGGGATTGGTTGTTTTTGGAAGAGGAGATAAAGTTTATTCCGAGAACAGAAAGCCGTCAATTAAAAGGAGGAGTACAATGGAAGAAAGTAGGAGTTATGAAGTTAACTTTTTCAAGCCATCAACACCATTCTTAAAGGAGAACCTCAGGGCAATTACCATTGGACTGGTTATATGGTTCGTAGCCACTTACGGATTCCAGTTTCTGCTGAAAATTGTAGAAACCCCAACCCCCGAGGCCGTCTACACGGCTTATCAGCAGATTGAGCCAAAACTTGCTGATGGTAGTGCTACAGCTGAGGAAAAGGTTGCTGCTGCAAATACGTATCTTGCTCTTCTTGGAAAAAGTGGTGCTCTGCTGAAAAATGACGCCTTAAAGACTGCATTTACCTCAACCGTGTACGATCTGCTCCCCGGTGATGGGAAAGATACCCTTATGGCAGCCGCTACTAAGGCAGCAACAGACAGTAAGGTTGATGTTGGTTTTATTAATAGTGCGCTGGGGATTACTGAAAATCCTGCCATGATGGCTGTGGTACCTTATGCCCTTATCGCTGTCACCCCTGACAAGTTGGCTATGACCGACCCGGCTCTTAAGCCGGTTATGGACAAATTTTTCATCCATAATCAGTCATTTCTCACCGATACTATCGTCTTCGGTTTTCCATTTCATTATCTGTACACAGCACTTATACTGCTGACATTGTTTGTGCTTATCTGCCTCGTGTACTGTTTTGTAATCGACGGATTAATGAAAAAATATGAAATGGAAAAATCATTCGAATAGGAGGGATGCAAATGAATAAAATCAAATGTAAAGCGTTATTATTCTTACTACCGGTCATGGTGTTTATTGCTTCCCCTGCCTTTGCAGGAGTCAAGCTCGAAGGTAGTTTTAAACTGGTACCGGCCATTATTCTTACTGCCTGTATTCTGCTGTTTTTGTGGGTCGGGTTTATGAACAAGGCCGAGGGTACGTCTGATTATTATGCCGCTGGACGTTCCATTTCCCGGGTTGGTGCAGGTATGGCTATTGCCTCCAACTGGATGTCCGCCGCTTCCTTTCTCGGTATGGCTGCAATCATGTACGGCAGTGGTTATCATGGCTTGTCTTATGTGGTAGGCTGGACTGGCGGATATTGTCTGCTCCTGTTGCTTATGGCCTCACAGATCAGGCGCTTTGGAAAATATACTGCCACAGATTTTATTGGTGACCGCTATTATTCTAACGGAATGCGGTTTTGGACGGCAATTATCGCCATCTTTATTTCATTCTGTTACACCGTTGGTCAGTTCGGCGGTATCGGCCTGATGTTCAAATGGATCTTCGGAATGCCGTATACAGCATCGGTTATTGTCGGCGGATCTGTCGTCCTCGCCTATACTCTCGTCTCCGGTATGCTCGGTGTTACCAAGAATCAGATCGTACAGTATGTCATCCTGATCTCTGCCTTCCTGATTCCGGCCTTTATTTTGACTTTCAAGTTTAAATATTTCTGGCTCATTCCCGAACTCGGCTACGGCCGTGTGGTTTCTGATATCGTCGCAGGTAATGCGACCCCGTTCGTCAATTCGTTTGGACATGCCATGCAGACGGTTCCCAGTCCGGAATATGCCATGCCATGGGATACTGCCACGGGCAAGGATTTTTTCCAGTGGATGGCTACCTGTTTCGCATTGATGATCGGTACTGCCGGCTTACCCCATGTTATCCAGAAGTTCTATGTTGTACCCAAACCGGCTGATGCCCGCTGGTCTGTAACCTGGGGACTGTTCTTTATCTGTCTGCTTTACTGGACCGCTCCGCTTTACTCCGCATTTGGTAAGGTTCTCTCCTCCAGTCCGGAAGTAGGCGCGCTGGCAAAAGATGCGATCGTGGTCTATACCGCGCAACTAGGCTCTGTAAATCCGATAATCGTCGGCTTCCTTGCTGCAGGTGCGGTTTCTGCTGCTTTTTCAACTGTCTCCGGCCTTCTGGTGGCAGGTTCCTCGGCGTTTGCAAATGATATTTATTTCAAGATCATTAATCCTGAAGCAACTGGTGATCAGCAGGTAAGGATGGCCAAAATTGCCACTGTTGTCATGGCAGTGGGTGTTATGCTTGTTGCCCTCTTGAAGCTGGCACTCGTTGCCCAGCTTGTCGCCTTGGCATTCTCCATTGCCGGTTGTACGATTTTCCCACTGTTCCTGCTTGGAATCTGGTGGTCCGGGTCTAACAGGTCGGGAGGTATTGCCAGCCTGACAGTCGGAGGATTTTTTACCGTATTTTCTATATTCTACTTTATTTGTGCTAAATTCGGGGTAGCTCTTCCCGGTGCTACCTTTGTCGGCTACTGGTTGAATCCATGGTATTTTGCCTGGATCGCAGCTCCACTCGCCATTCTCGCTAATATTGTTTTCTCAGGTATGGGGGAACCAACTCCTGAGCCTATCAGGAAGCACCTGGCGGAAGAAGTTCATGGTATAAGGAAGTAGAGTAAGTTAGTATGTAGTTATCCGGTCTCTTCGCCTGGTGCGGGGAGACCGGATTTTTTTTAGTCAGACTATCCGAGGTAACAGTTTTCAATGCAATCAGGTACAAAGAAAGTCCTTGCAATAACTCTCACTATCACAGCTACTATTTTTATCGGTTCCTATTTGTATTACGAGAGCATTAACAGTGCTGAAGATCCCCGTATTATGCCGGCCAAAACGCTTTTTCTGGAGTATGATAAGGAGCTGGAGAGTGACGAATATGTTGAGGCGTTGAGAATGCTCGACACTATGCTCGACATATATCGCAACACTCCGGGCTATGAGTCTTCTTACGAGTTAGGCGTACTGCTAAACAATAAGGCAACAGTCTATCTTGTTGAACTTGAAACAGCTCTACTTACTGAAAAAGATATCGACCAGGCAGCAATGAACAAATATCTTCAGTCGGCCGCGGATTATACCCGGCAGGCAATCGATAATTATGAAAAATGGCTCACTGATATGGGAAACCTGTCAAAGGAGCAGATTGAAACACGCATCGCACCATTTTTCAAACCTGATGACCCGGCATTTGCCGGTATGAAGATAAGTAAGGTAGTTAAAAAAAGAGTAGACAGTATTGTGGATGCACAAATTGAAACACCTCGCAGGATCTCTGTGTCATTGACCAACCTTGGCATGATTAACAGATATCGTGGAGAGTTGGAGGAGGCCCGGCATAATTACGAAAAGGCTATCGCCCTCTGGGACAGAAATTATACAGCGCAGGACAATCTTAATATTCTCTTGAATCAACCGGTTCAAAAACGATCCTTCCTGACACGGCTTTTCCCACCAGAACGTGTAGATGAATAATCTGGAAAATATTTTTGTTGCTATAATTTTAACAAGGTAAAACTATTCGTCCGTCATTCCTCCCGAACGGTCGGCAAGGTACAGGTCGCGGAGGGAGATTAAGCCCCCTGCTTTGAATTTCTTGGTCAGGAACAGAAATAGATAGGCTGTCTGCAGGGCATCTTCAAGAGCGTCATGGGCTTCAAAGTCCGGCAGATTGAAATCATGGCTGAGATCCCTCAGGTTATATCTTGGTGACATTTCTCCCATGTCATGGTAGTGGCCCAGCATGACCCGTTTATATCCTTTGGCCATTCGCATGGTATCTATACCCGGGTTGACCAGCGTGCCATTGAGAACCCTCCTGGTGGCGTCATGCAGAAAGCTCATATCCAGTCCAATGTGATGTCCGACCAGGATATCCATTCCGATAAAAGAGACAAATTTTGGGATAACCTCTGAAAGGGGTGGTGCTTCCCATAGTTGATCCGGTGTGATCCTGTGTACCAGTGTTGCTTCTGTATGGTTAAGTTTCCGTGGTCGTATGTAATAGTG
>LGVF01343479.1_pt1 | contig 22795 bp, 49 predicted proteins | sample 469901 | NCBI WGS metagenome assembly LGVF01 (sample SAMN03893561, study PRJNA290197) | marine sediment metagenome | material: sediment; isolation source: combined push core samples #3730, #5133, and #5579 collected at Hydrate Ridge | place: Pacific Ocean: Hydrate Ridge
TCGTAATCTCAACAACACTGTTATACACCCTGTACACATTGCTCGGAATAGCGGCGTTCTCGATCATAGTGCTGATCGGCAAAACGACGGAGTACAAGCACCGAGGTAACGAAAGCATGAATAAAAGAATAACTACACTCTGGAACACCCTATGGACAACGTATTTAGCTGAGATGACCATCACGGTGGCGATCATTGCTTGGTGTTTGATCGCAGTCAGGAACCTGCCGCATACCCCTGAGTTTTTCCAGCGTTTGCAGATTGCTGCGTATGCGATCGGCTTGATAATTGGTCTCGATATCGCGTGGACTATGGCGACAACAAGAGAGGAGGTGTTAACACGGCTCAAATTGTAATCTCAACAACCCTGTTCTACGCGCTCATAGGAGTTGCGGCGTTCTCTATCGTGGCACTAGTCGTTGGAGCCGTGGCGGTTAAAATGAAGATACCCGACTTGTCGGTGCTTCTTAAAGCATCGGTGTTCGGGCGCCCCCTCGTGAACATACACACGAATCTCATGGAGTCCCAACTATACGCGCCGAAGCGCGAAGGCAAGAAAAACGACGGCAACATGTACGACATCGAGGGCACAGGTGTAAAGATCATCCCCACCCCGTCCATGATCGAGCATAACAAAGGCAACCGGATCATACAGTACTACTCGAAGGCAGGCACTGCCATATCAGCAAAGATCGCCGCAGCGTGCCGGGATGTTGGTTGGGTGCTGAATGCGCACGGGATCAATTCAGATGAGATGTTCATCGACTCGTTGCTTGTCGCATCCGACGATGAACTTCTGGAGCGGTATCCACCGATAGAAGTTGATCCAACTATGCAGATATCTGAAGATCGGAAATTTGAGATAATGATCGACGGAGACATGAAAACAATGGTCATGACGAACCGGTACAACCAGATATACGAGTTGCGTGCTGAACTGCGCGAGATGGTGATCCGGGATGGGCAGTTTGTGTACCAGACCGTGCAGGACTTCATCTTCGCTGCGCAGAGCGAGACAGCCAGAGCGATGGACGAATACAAGGGCATTGCGAACGAACGTGCAGCAGAAGCCGCCAAACTCGGCGTCGTGAAAGATAACATCATGTATGTCTTTTACTTTGTCGTGTTGATGATGGGCTTCGCAATAGCGTATAAGATTCTCACACAGTGATAACATGACGGTGATCGAGATGGTTGAAACATTCCACTCAACGGCAGAAGTCATGGCGCGCTACTTTCCAAATTACGTTAAAGAAAAAATGCAGAAAGAACGCGGGGCAATATACATTATTCCGAGACCGTCGGCAAGGAGATAACCAATGACCGAGCCAATCCAACAACCCTACGCGCCAGACTTCAAATCATCGCGATCAGATCTCGTGATCGAGATAAAGGGCTTGATGATCCTGCTGAACGAAAAGTTATCCGGTGCGGAGACCGAGCACAGGTTCGGGAAGTCAGGCAACAAACCATCATCGATGCAGCGGTATGCGGATGTGTACAACCATATTGCGCAGCTCGTCAAGCTCACCCGGGAGATCCTCCCCGCAGATGAACTGGCCAACGCCGAGAAATGGCTCGGGGCTATCAATGGCGGCAATTTAAACCGCACGCAATTCTTACGTGATGCACAGATGCATTCGCGAATGATACAGCAGAAGATGTTCGCAATCGGGATCAAGGACACGAATATCAAGAAGCCGACGCCGTTCAAATGGGAGCATTATCTGCCGAAAGAGGTGCAGGAGGCATGAGATTCGCTCGACGTTCGGAATATAATCTAATTGGAGCTATTATATTGTTCATGATCGCGGGCGCAGTAGGTAGCCAGTTTGTCGTGTATATTGGCGGTATAACATGCATACTTTTTTGCGTAGCATACGACATTATTTAGAGGTGCAATGGATGCAGTCAACCAATCCAGATCGAATAAAACAATGGAGAGATGAGCGCAATACCGATCCTCGATACAATGATGCGCAAGTTCAAGTATTTATAGATTGGGACGCTGAAATACAAGCAGCTAAAACCAAAACCAAATATAATGGCGTATTGTTACATATATCACTTGGATTACTTATCGGTGGGTTAATTGGTTTTGTGGCAGTGACTTTTTGTGGAATTGATTATACAATTAATCATGTGTTGACAGGGTGGTCATTGCAAGAATTTTTCATTTCGATGATGCTATATGGGTGGCTTGGGGCAGTGTTTAATTTTATTATAAATATCAAAATAAACTATGTATAGCGACAACACCAACACCCAAGACCCCATAGACGAGGAGACGGGCGAAGCGAATCAGACAGCGATGGCATTTGGCGGCAAGCTCGATTACGGGCAGCTATCACACTCACTGTTCTTCGGCTTATCATTCCTGCATCGGTCAAACCAGGATGAGCGGGCGCATGAACTATTTTATAATATGATCCCGGACTTCGGGTCACTATGGGATCTGGAGTTCGTGCAGAACTGCGCAACAATCCAAAATGACTACGTTGGTGATGAGATCACATGCTATCGGCTGCATAAGGTCGAGTTCTCCCGGCTCATGCAGCGTGCGGGCATCGCTCCGAAGCCAGATGTGCGACTCGACGTTCAGCCATCATGGACCCCACCCCGAGATCTGGATGACCTGACAGCCACTGAGCCAGAGGAGGGTGGTGCTGAAGACGACTATGATTTGGATGATGAGTATGTGCCGGAGGATGGCGATGAGCCAGATGGGGAGACGATATGGGAATGATGGTGCACACATGGTACGAATAGTACTGCTCGAAGGAGGTGAAATAGACAGGGGAATAGCTTGTTTATTGCATGGGCATGATTGGATGTTCGTAAAAAAGAGCAAGAATCATATAGCTGGTATGGTCACGACATATTATATGTGCAAAAAGTGCTTTGCTAAACATCGAGAATACGAATATGGTGGTAAATGAAGTATGTACAGCACCCCACAATACCAAACCACGAAAAAAAGGGTGTTCAACGGGATTGAATACACCTTATACGCAATCACGTATTTAGATAAAGACAAATGTAAAGAAGAAGCCAAGTGGATACGAAAACAAGGAATAAAAGCAAGAGTTGTGTACGAAATGCCAAAATGGTGTATATATTTCGTGAAAGAAGAAAATGATATGTTAGCATCATGGCGTGAAACTCCAGATAATCCAATTGGGACGGCTATCATGCGACAGAGGAGTTCTTGAATCAACGATGAAAGAATTGAAATATTGTATGTGCATGAAGAAGTGGGTGTTCAAGGAGCGGTGCCCAACATGCAAAAGGAAGAAAGAAGAAAAATCTGAATGAATGCCGGCAATTGCATCATGGCTTGCAAGGACGGCAGTTGTGCGCGGGCAGGACGTGCAAAAGAACCGCACTGTGGGGCTATCTCTAAGGTGCTGGTATGATTGCCGGTGTGACATGGTGCGTTGCACACCGAGGCTTAAAATAGACATTATAACTTATCTCTTGTAATATCGTTTCTTTTTGTGATTCGTGGCTCGTATGTGCTTTCTTATGTCGGCGATACTTTTATATACTCGCACGACAACAGTATATATATGCGCAGAAGGCGCAGGAGACACAATGACAAAAGAACCAGCGAAAGGACGCTGCCCCCAGTGCGGGGCAACACGGTACAAGGCACATACATTCGAGCACGACATCGCAGTGTGTCGGAAGTGTGGTGGTCGAGAAAACATCGACTATGGGGGGCGACATGTTGAAATCCGTCCGAAAGAGGAATAAGATCATGAAATCAAACAGCATAACAGTGACCCTTGCACGCGTTGCAAGGGATATTGAGCGATGGCATAATGGTGTAATCAAGAAAGACCGCCTTATAGCCCTGTTACATGAGTACAGCGTGAATCAGGATGACGAGGCGTACATTGTCAAGATGGTGGCATGGGGCTATCTGTACTTTGATCCGATTACAAACGCGTATCACCTGACAGATGCGGCAAAGCAGACTGCGACGATCACCGTCACCGCACCGCGGTTGAATGCGAACGAAACCCGGCGACATTTGGTTGAGACGCTTGTAAGATACAATGAGATCATCACGGTTGGCGAGGTGGAATTATGACTCAACTACAATCGCTTGAGGAGGCGGCAGGATTCCTATCCGATGCAGCGTGCGAGCTCCGCAGGCACGTTGGCAATGCCGGAATAACCAGAGCAATTGATCACATTGAAGCGGCGGAAAAGCTGCTTGAAACAGAGATCAAGAGGCTATCATGACTCAAACGCACGAACGCCAGACAATCTCAAGCAGTGAGGTCGACGATAAGCTACTCGATAATCTGTTCGATACTGAGATACATGACGGCGACGATCCCGAGGTGATATAATGGGGTCAGTTGGGTCAGCGATGTACCTTCTCGGCGCATTGTTCTGGATTTTAACAATCCCGCTCACCGGCGTGATTGGATTGTTGTTTTGCAATCGTGTGTGTGATATTGGCGATTACGTGAGGATAAACCATGAAAGAAACAGATAATGCAACCATTCGTGCCCTGCGCACCGATGTCGCGGACCGGGACAGACATGTTGAGGAACTCATAGCAACGCACACTCGACAGACCAACCGGGTTCATGTATTGAGTGATGCAAACAAGACACTTGAGCGACTTCTGTCTGATCGTAGTATCCGCTTAGATCGAGTACAAGACCTCATAGACAATCCCCGAGGGCGCAGTTTTCAGATGATTGTTGAGGAGATTTCAGAGATAATCAGAGAGGACGAACCATGATTATTCACGAGACTGCTAATGTGGCACGGGCGGGCGATGACTATGCGCATCTACCACGATTCGCGAAGTACGACAAAGATACTGGCGAACGCCTACCTGCACGATTCCAAACCAGACCGAAAAACGAATCGACACTTGATCAATTTAGAGAGGTAAAAGAACATGAGCATAGATACTGAAGTAAAGGCGTTTGTGGTGCGAAAGGATGTTATTTTTCACTTCAAAACACTTAAAACGGCTACGAAAGAGGTCGATTCGTATGACTTTATGCGTGCTTGCAAGGATCACTATGTTTGCAAGCATGGTGATAAGGCGTACCTAATACGCATCGATGGTGACAAGTTCGGGTGCTCGTGTGAGGCAATGACGTTCCACAAAGGGAATGATGGCTGCAAACATCTGGCTGCTTTTGATAAACGATCCGAGCCACAAAAGCCAGTTTCGCACGAGATCGCACTGGAACTGATCACCCACGGATGGACTGGCGAGCCGGGGAATCTGAAACCGCCCGGCGACGTGGATGAGGAACTGATTGACGACGCGGTGAACGCAAGCTGGAGTAAGGACTATCCCGAGACTACTAAAGACGTACCAAAAACTACCAATTCGGTAGAGACGACCTCAGACGAAGATGGCGAAGATAATGAGGGCAGTGATCCCGTGCCTCCAGATGCAGAGAAACCGGCACCACAGCGAAAGACGACAACGACAGGCACTGATCCCAAACTTGGCGAGAAACTGTATTCCCGAACATGCCCGCATTGCGACGAAAGGTTTGACGGCACTGATCTTGACGAAGTGAAAGATATCCACCGAGATCATATCAAGATATGCCCGGAAAATCCAGCAAACAAGCCAGAACTGCAACAGGCGGCAACTGATGCAAAAACCGCAACAGTTGAGAAACAGCAACAGGCGGCAGATGGAATCAAAACGGAAACAACTGAAACACAACCAGAACGAGAGGATGAAACAATGAAACCAGAAACGAACGAACCAGAAGCGAAGACATACGACCACCCAGACGGGACGTCATTCGAGAGCGCAGAAGCACTGCTGGACTATGCCAACGTGCTCAAGGCAGCGCAGGATATGGATGCAACGAAAGCACTCATGCAAACACCAGCATCAACGACAATCACCGCACAAGCATGGTCTGATGAACAGATCGAAGTAATGAAGAAGACGGTCGCAGAGAAGGCAACCCCGGCAGAGTTCGCTTACTTTATGAACGTAGCCGCAGCAACGGGGCTTAATCCGTTCCTGCGAGAAATCTACTTCATGAAGACCGAAAAAGGGCAGACAGCGATCATTACCGGCAGAGATGGATACCTGACAATAGCGAAGCGAGATCCGCAATTTCAAGGAATTCAGTCAATGGAGGTCTGCGCCAGCGATGACTTTGAGATGAGTTTTGTTGATGGCATGATGCAGGTCACAAAACACGCCGTAACGAACTTCCAGAACCGCGGCGAGATCATCGGTGCGTGGGCACGCGGCAGGATGCAGGGGCAGGATGCAGTGACCATATTCGTAACGATAAAAGAATACGACAAGGGCGGCAACATTTGGAATCGATATAAGTCGGCAATGATCCGTAAGGTTGCGGAATCCATGGTGCTCAAGCGCATTGCCGGGATAAGTGGACTCGTGACTGATGCCGAAATATCCGAATCGAAAGACATGATCCTCGACGCGGAAGTGGTTTGATGGCAGGACTCTGGGTATGCCCGCAGTGCGACGCGGTCCACAACGCGCAAAAGATCGACGGCGACTATGTTAAGAGGGGCGATTGCCCCTCCTGCAGGATAGAAAAAGGAGAGGATTGAGATGAGCGTGGAAGAACTTGTACATAGGCTACATAGACAACAAGAGATGGTGACGGGAGTCGAGAACACTGGAAACAGCAACGTGTCACTATGCCGGGTTGAATTGGAGATCAAGGAGGCTAAAGGAGTTCTCGCAGCACTCGAAAGCGTCAGGGATGACCTCAAAGCACCGTTTACATCCCGAATCGCAGAGATCGAGGCGGAGATGGAACGCACAAAGACGCAGATCATCGAAGCATGGGATGGCGACAAACGAACGGTTCGCCACGACGGCACGATCCACATCTATGTCAATGAGAAGGATTCCGGGATGCGGATTGAGCTTGATGCAGACGGGGTGCTGGAGATACACCCCGGCGAGGCACGATGGAGGATGAAACAATGGAATTAAAAGCCACAATAGCAGCAAAGAAGCTAAAACACGCTATCACGGTACTAAAACGCCTTGATAGTGCGGCAATATTCGAGATCGCGGATACCGGGGTGATATGCCGGCTTGGTGATGTGGCAAACACTCAAATCACTGAGATCAAGATGCCCGATGATGTGTTTGATTTCTACACGCTCGACGAACCTCATGAGGCTGGTATCGATCTTAAGAAGCTCACCACGATCCTGATGAGAGCGACGGCGAAAGATGGGATCGATATCATATCAGATTCGGATGAAAGCTGGCGTTTCACGCGAGGGATTCACACCCATACCCTGCCACTACGCCCGGTTGAAGGAATACGACACAAAGCTCCAAAGGTGCCCGATCTTTCGCACACGGCGACACTATCATTGTCTGGAAGAGAGTTCAAGGAGATCATCGCTGAAACGAACGAGGTGGGCGAGGCACTCAGGATTACAGCGAGATCGTCTGAAGGTATGATCTTCGACGCCGAAGCTCTGAAAGACGATGTGGGCTATCGGGGAAAGCTGGGTGCTGAACGGCTTAAAATCCGGGCGGGTGTGATGGATGTGCAGGCATATTACTCAATCGACTATCTGCAAGACATTGCAACTGATATGCAGGTGGATGACGAAGTGATCTGGAAGTTCGCAACTAATGTGCCGTGCGAGATCCTGTATGCGCGAGATGGTGTTACGGTTCGGCACATCCTTGCGGCTCGGATAGAAAGCGAGGAGATGCAACAACTTGGAACGCAGGAGGTGGCACTTTGACGAAATCGTATGATATCATGAACAGTCTTGACGACGAGGAATTGAAGATACTTATGCTGTGCTTCTCAAAGCCTAAGATCATTGAGACACTCCGTATTTACCACCGGATCCCCGGGCACGGTAAACAAGCGTTTTACGATGCGGGCAAACAGATTATTTGTGATAGGCGGCTGGTTCATCACAGAAATTTACTTGAGGGGGTGGACTGAATGCAGGCAGTTGTCGACGATTGGAACGCAGAACATGCCCCCGGGACGGACGTAATTCACACAAACGATTTTGGAGTTGAAACGCAAACAAAAACAAGGTCGTACGCGGAACTATTGGGTGGACATACCCCGGTCGTCTGGCTGGAAGGAATGACGGGATGCCACGGGCTTGACAGAGTGCGCCCTGTGCCAAAGGAGGTGGACTGATGCAGTGCGAAGAAGCGATCCGGGGTCGGCTTGATGGCTTGCGTCTGGCGTACAATTGTCTCGCCAAACCCGACAAAGGCATCGGTGACCGGATCGGCGATCTTGAATGGGTTCTTGAAGGTGAGGTATGAGACGAATCCCCAACCTGAAAACGTGTTGGTGTTTAAAAGCATTCACGCCGAAAACAAAGAATCAGGTGCATTGTTGCCTGCGGCATGGGCGAATCTACACTCGCGCAAGATGCAGCGCATACGGCAGGAATCTGATTAAGGAGAACCCTGCCTTTGCGCTTCAGTGGTATGCGTATGTGAGGTAGTATGTCCAAATTCTCAGTAGTAAATGGGCTTAAAATGACGTGGGCACATCTCCATGACGAACAGATGTTTTTCGGGTGGTTCATGTGCGTGGCTGCGCCAGCCATTGCATGTCTGCTGTGGCGGACTTGGTGGCTTGCGCTTATCTGGTTCGTGGTCGCTAATATGAGCTATGTTTTAATCCGATGCTGGGATGATCCGGTTAAGTTGGGCTGGTGCGATAAGTGATATCATGAAAGTTTTGATAGGCTGCGAGGTCTCGGGAATTTGCAGAGAGGCATTTGCAGCGCGTGGTCATGATGCATGGAGTTGTGATGTACTCGACACAGAACAGCCGGGAAACCACATTACAGGCGAGGTACTGGACGTTTTGGGGGGTGGGTGGGATTTAGCAATTTTTCACCCGCCCTGCACGTTCCTATGCACGACTGGAAACCGGTGGATGGCAGAGAAATATCGAGAACGATTTCCGACCCGGGTACAGGATCGGGAAGACGCGATCAAGTTTTTCATGACACTTGTGAACGCTCCGATACCGAAGATCGCAATCGAGAATCCAGTTGGGATAATGTCATCCCATTATCGAAAGCCGGATCAGTATGTGCAGCCACACTGGTTCGGGCACCCGCATAGTAAGAAAACCGGATTATGGCTTAAGAATCTGCCGAAACTGCAACCGACGAACAGGGTGGAAGAAGGCGAGCGAACGAGATTCCCGTCCGGGCGATCAATGCCGAGGTGGTACAAAGAGATCGGTGATCTTCCGATCCCCCAAAGAGCAGCCCTCCGGAGTCGCACATTCAAGGGTTTTGCAGAAGCAATGGCGCAGCAGTGGAATTTTAACACAGTTGGTAACCTTTATATGGGGTGGGATTAAATTACTATCAGGTATCGTAAGGCACCTACCGGCAACCGCTCTTTTCCCGCATCGGGGCTCTGGTGCGGGGCTTGACCTCCTGCTATGCCGGCATGGAGAGAAGAGTGAGAAGCCAGGAGTGAAAGCATGAAAGAATCAGACGTAAACAATAGCGAGAGCTATATATTATCAGCTGCCGTCGAATATGCTACCCGTGGGTGGGTCGTGCACGCGCTTACACCACCCACAGCGGGCGACAAATCCGCCGGAAAAAGACCAACTAACCGGGAGTGGCAAAAAAACACCACCCCACCAACGAAAGCTAAACTCGAGCAATGGTTTGGTGGCGGAAACCCAAAAGGCTACAATCTCGGTCTACGATGTGGCGCGGCTTCAGACGTCACCGTGATTGACCTTGACCGGATGATCTATGCCGATATATTTGACGGGGTGCGCACCCTGCGCTCCTCACGAACATCTGGGCGCGGGCATGTGTTTTTCAAATACAACCCGAATCTTCCATCCAGTAAACATCACAACCTCGGTATTGAAGTGTTGAGCGAGAGCTCGACACCTGGAAACGGTACAAATATCGTGTTGCCGCCCTCCATCCACAAGTCAGGTGGTACGTATAACTGGGACGACCCTGCCGCGCCGTTAGCAGAGATGCCGGAAAACATTGAGGTTAAACTCAAAAACCTGTTCGAGCGAGAGAAGGACTTCAACCAGTTGATCAAAACGTGCCGACCATGCTTTGCCAAGCTCTGGAAGAAAGAGATACGCGAGAAAACAGACTTCCACGGCGCAGAAGGGAGAGATTTGATGCTTGCGTGGGGTACGGATTTGAAGGCGGCTGGAGCGACTCTTGCGGACGCTGAAATGTGGGCGAAGGTTATCTATGGAGATGGTTACGACCGAGGAAAGACGTTGACTGAGTGGCGCAACATTGATCAAGGTCGACCGTGGAAGTGCGCAACTATCGCTGAGAGACTCTCAGGCGTGTTGACATGTGAATGTGATACCTGCGTATACCACCCAACTTCACAACCCCGTCAGCAAGCTCCAGCGCGTTCCTCGGCGAAAGTACAGGCAACACCAGAAAAGAAATACGAAGTCTTAAATTACGAACTCTTCAGGAAGCTCGCGGCGCAATATCCAGAGGTTAACGCAGAGCTTGTAGATGCGCAGGGTGGTGCGCCCGTGTATCAGATCGACAGCGATGAGTTTATCCAGCTGGCTTTAGGTGTCGATGCGATTGTGCCGTACGCCGGGGATGATGGAAAAGCGGTTATACTCACTAATCCGGATTCGCTTTTAAAATTCATAACCCGTTGTGAGGTTCGCAAGGACGGACAGGATACAGTATATCACATCATGATTCGCGAGGAGAAGATCGATTTTGGGATAAAAGAACTTCTTGATGTGTTGGCGTGGCGCGAAAAACTTACACAGTGCAATCTTATAATATCATTTGATTTAAGGGCAAACGCAAGGCGCGACGCGTGGAGCCAGATGATTTGTGATGTTTTGAACCGCGCTGAAATCACATGGGAAGAGGAGATGTCTGGTGAGGATCTGTACACCAGTGTAGTAATGGGTGAAATCCAAAAACTGATTGAAGTTGGTGATCGCGCTGCGTTAAAGCTTAATCCAGTGTCATTCTTAATCGAGGATGGCGCTATGCTTGTAAAAACAGATACTATGCGAGAAATCATTGAGCGAAAGAAAATTCCCTATGATTTAACAAAACTGCGGTACATGTTAGCCGGACATTTGATTAGAAGCACAAAACAACTACATATACAGAATGCTTATATTAGCGTTTGGTGTTTTAAAAAAGGAGAGTGAACAATGCAAATAATGCAAATAAAACAAAACGTGCCGCCTTATTACGCGCGTGGGAAAGCTGGTGGGCTAAAACAAAAAAATATTAGACGAACGGAACGGTGTATAGGTGTATACGTGGTGTATACGTTGGTGTATACCTACAAAACAATAGCAGTAGGCAGTTTGGTGTATAGGTGTATACCACTTTTACCTTCTCTAAAAAGAAACCAGCTTTCCCACACGCGTATAAGGCGGCATGTTTTTAGATTACAATCAAAGAAGGCGATAATATGACAGCATACACAAAAAAAATATTTGGAAGAGCAGGAACCGGTAAAACCTACACGTTGCTTAAAGAGATTGAATATCTATTGAGTAAGGGCGTTGAAATTGGCGATATTGCGATGGTAACGCACACAAACACTGCTGCTGATGTATTCAAATCAAGAGTTGTGAAACAATTTGGATATAATCCCAACGATCTCGTGTATTTCAGCACAATGCATTCATTGTCGTGGCGCAGACAAGGACTTAAGAACCGAATATTCAATGATAATATCCGTTCTCATGATATGCAAGGGTTTTTGCAGACATATTACCCGGATATGTTAAAAACAGTTGCCGAATATCCAAGCGACCAGTTCCAGATCAGTGATGAAGACCAGAAAAAGCTGTTTGGTCAACAAAAAATACAGGCAATGATCGAAATTGATAGTGTTCTGAGCGGATGTATGATCACCGATTTCGATTTCAACCGGATGTATAAAATGACAGGACGCGACCTTGGATATGTTGAGAAATTTGTGATGGATCATGCATGGTCGGCGAGCATCGAAAAATACATCTTAACATGGGGTGCAACATTCCAATATGTTTCTGAGGACGAACAAATAGAATTCTCAGGTCGCCTACGTGAATTCTTGGTGAATGATGACCTCTACACACACGCTCGCAATCTCGAAGAGATGTATGCCAGTAAAATGTTTCTTCCGCCGGCATATCTGTTTTTTGATGAATTTCAGGATTTCTCAAAGCTTCAATATGAGATATATAAGCAATGGGGCGGCGCACCGCACATAAAACAGGTCGTTCTGGCTGGTGATGATGCCCAAACGATCCAACGGTTCAGTTCGGCATCCCCCCGCTTTCTGATCGAGACCCCATGTGATGAGGTGATTAAGCTCGGTCAGACGTATCGGCATGGGCGAGCGATACTAAATAACGCACAGCCGATGCTTGATCACATGACGGTGGTCGAACCTGTTGATGTCGCTCCTGCCGATATTAATGGAGAGGTGATCAAGCTCACTGGTGATGTGTGGCTTGAGAATATCGATTTCATGGATCCTGATGAGGAGGTGCTTGTGCTCGCTGCAACCAAAAACTGGGTAAGGCATATCCATACACAATTAAAAAACCTTTTCCCAAACACGGTTTTTGTGAACATTGAAGACACACGAAAAGCCGACCGGGTGTTTGCGCAATATAATATGTTAGCTGCCTTAGAGCGTGGTGAAACCGTCCCAGGTGTGAATGCAAGCGGTGAAAAACTGCACGCAATTGAGGATTTCTTTAAAGGTAGTACCCAAACGACTCTCCCGCAAAGGATGTTCTACATGACACCACAAACAGCGCTGTTTAAATCTGACCACCCAAAGATGACAACCGTTTTAAAAAGTGTAAAAGCGCAGATCAAAAGAAAAGAATTCCCGCTTCGTGAGTCATACACCAAGAAGACGTTTGAAGCGGATTTTCTTAAGGTTGAATGGTTCGGGCGGTCATTAATGAACGCTATACCGGATATCGACATCTTTCCACAAGCACCCGACGTATTCCCTGACTTCGCTCCGACGGTTGTTAAAAAACGAATCGGAACAATCCATAAATCAAAAGGCGATGAAGCTGACACTGTTCTGTTGTTCATGAGCATCGCACAACCAGCGCTGCTAAAAATCGATGATACTGAGATTCGTGACGACGTTTTGAGGCAGTTCTACGTGGGAAAGACCCGACCCCGGACAAAGCTCATCGAAGTCTATGATTATCTAAAATATGGCAATGGCAATACAGCGCCGTCGCCGCTGGAGATGATACAATGAGAACATATTGTGTATCTGTGCTTGGAATGAACGTGATGGATTATTGCCTAAACGACCTCCATGACACGCGGGAGTTTCGAGCGCAGACGAAGCTAACGGATTTCAGCATTGCAGAGCTTAAGAAGAATTTGGGAGATAATCCATGAACACAAAGGCAATCTTTAGCAGCACACGGCACAACTGGAAGACTCCGGATGTAGTTTATGCAGATCTAAATTCAGAGTTTGGTTTCGATTTCGATCCGTGCCCACCAGATCCTACTTTCAATGGTCTGGAATGTGGATGGGGATCCTGCAATTTCTTGAATCCACCCTACAACCAAATCAAATTCTGGCTGGAAAAAGCCCTTGTAGAATTTAGCCGCGGAAGGACGGTTGTTGCATTACTCCCGAGTCGAACCGGCACGGATTGGTTCCATGAATGCATCCTGCCTCATGCAACTGAGATCCGGTTTATTCGGGGGAGGTTGCAATTCGATGGGTGTGGTGTGAACGCTCCATTCGACAGCATGATCATAATATTTCGGAGATGACCAATGACCCTATCACTCCCGATCACGAAAGTCTACCTCAGGCAAAAGGTGCAAGAGCAGCAAGAGACCGGTGTATTTCACGAATTCAGAGCGTATAAGCCATTCTGGCGTTGCCGGATAGGCTCACCTACCGCGTGGAATGTTGGCGGCGATGCGGTGTTCTTATGTGGTAAAGACATATTCCGAGCGACGGTCAGGCGGATCGTCATCGAAAACACCCCGGACGGCATTCAGGACGCAGTACCAACTGAATTATGCTATAATATCGAATGCCAATTCGAGGCGTTAGGATTCGTTAAGGCGTTCGTGGAAAGATGATAATTATGACACAACAAGAAATATATCCACCTGAATACTATCATCCAATGGCGATGTTGGATGCATCGGATTACGTTGAGAGGCTGCATGAACCACATCACGAGTACAATGGCAGGCAGCGAAAGACGGATCGGTTAAAGAACACGGCTGCTAATGTTGCTGGATATTATATGTTTCGGGTTGATCTTGATATGGACGTTGTTGACATCATCGTTTATTTAGAGGATCAATTAATTAGCGCGAATACGATATAGTAAGAGGTAAATAAATATGTTTAAAATAGGACTTGCCGGGACTCACGGCTCTGGAAAAACGACACTTGCAAATAAACTTGAAAAGGATTATTTAAAATCCAGAGAGCGTGTTTATGTTGTGCGAGAAGCTGCCAGATCATGCCCGCACAAGCTCGGAACTATCGAGGCACAGGAATGGATCTGGCATGAGCAGATGGCGCGTGAGAAGTACGCTATGATGCAGGATGTTGACGTGATTATCTGCGACCGGACGGTGATGGATAATCTGATGTACTTCCACGCGGTCATCAAAGACACCATCCACATGCTTCCAAATCGGATAATGTGGTACAACTGTGAGTCATTGTACGCAGACGCGGTCGCATGGATGCCGACATACTCACAGGTGATCCGGCTGCCGCTTAACCTTGAATATCTGAAGGCGGATGATCCGATCCGACCGAAGGACGTGGCTTATGCGCGGCGGATCGATGCGCTATTCGACCGTTTTGTGCAGCCATACGCGACGGAGGGCTAATGGCGTATCTCTGCCGGTATAACCACAAACACAGAACAGAGACCGGTGTCGAGTGGTGCCACCTTACCACACCATGGCGAGAGATGGAATCGCAGATTGAGACAACTGACTGGAACCCCGAAGGCACGACAGCCGAATGGTGCGATCTCGGGCGGTTCCGGGCGCACATGTGGGGATTGATGCGCCACCACATCCTACAACGAGACCGGGTATGCCAGTATGAGCCATGCGGCATATTTCATGAGCAGTCGAAGGGGGGGTGGTATTATCATAATCTTGAAGTACACCATATCATCCCGCGCAGGCTTGGTGGTACGGATCACCCGGCGAACCTAATATCCCTATGCCATGATCACCACCGTATCCAGCCGGCACACCATTATGATTCCGGATTGGTGGTTTGTGATGCCGATATCCCGAAAACACCGTTCCAACCGCACCGTATTCGGCAGGCACGACCGGGATGCGAGAAAACTATATTTGATTATGTGTTGTAGTAACCTTTATAACCTCTACAAACAACAGTATATATGTAAGATGCGCAGAGTGCGCAGACTTGCAGGACGGCGACAGATATGAACACCACAAACGAACCGCGCAGCAAATCAGCGATGGCGGCAGAGGTCATCACACTGATCCAGAACAGGAACTACGGAGCGGCAGAAGCGAAAGCAACTGCACTACTTGGGCGGTTGATGGTCGGCACAGCACAGCAGATCGAGCATCGGCTAACAGAGAGACGCGAGAAGCCACATCAGACAGTTCACGCGAACCGAATCGTGCTCGATGGAGATGACGAATCCGTAATCGCAGAGATGGGCGAGATCATCAGGGCACTGCCTGATGGGATCTCACTGACCATCCGCGTACAAAAGAGCAATGACGATGAAGCGAAGCAGTTGAGTTTATAAGGCATTACTTATAAGTTATAACTACCATGACTCGAATTGTAACAGTACCATTTCGGAACGAGGACGAAGGACTCTGGACTTTCATCGAAGAGACTGCCGGAAAACCGGTGAATGGCACGAAGATACGCGACCTATTGTATGCTTATAAAGAAGAGAGAGAACCATAGGGGGGCATGATGTCACATACGTGCATAAAATGTGGTGCAGATCTTATCATTGGTGTAAACTGTACTAAATACCAAATATCTACATCACATTATAATTGCCAAAGTTGCAGGAGAATATATAATCGTGAACGCCAGCGAAAATGGAGCCATCGCACGGGACGGCAACAACCAATGAACGAAAACAGAGAATGCGCAGCATTTCTTGGTGTTCATGTTGCCGAACGGGTTCTCTCGTGCGTTTTTAAGAATGTAGAAAGATTGCTATATGGCACACCGGGATATGATTTTATTTGTGGCAGGGGCTATAAAATAGATGTTAAGAGTTCGTGCAGATACCATTTTGAAAAAATAGCGGATCGCTGGATATTTAGTATCAGAAAAAATCGCATTGCAGACCATTTTTTATGTCTTGCTTTTGATAACAGGGAATCATTGAATCCTACACATCTTTGGCTCATTGCAGCGGAAGATATTAATGATCATGTAAGCGCAAGCATATCGGAAACACGATTGGATAAATGGAATGAATATGAACTCGATATCAATAAAGTATCCACATGTTGTAATATATTAAAGGAGGCGTTCTGAATGACGGAAACAACCGCAATCAATATGAAGATTAGTGTCGAGAATAAGGCGCGGCTGAATCGGTTCCAGGATTGGTTGAACTATACGCAAGATGGCAGATGGTCTCAACGCCGGGCGATGAATGAGATACTTGAGCATTCAGGGAACTGGCTTGAATTCCTGAACAAAGTGTGCAGAAAGGCGAGGGCAGAAGAATGATAGAAACAATTAAAATGAGCGGAATCATTTCTGCGGAGATGCAGCATGAGATCGATGCGGCAGAAACGGCGCAGAAATGGAGAGACTACTGCCGGAAGGCACGAGAAGACGGCACAATGCCAAAGAAGGCGGAATCGCCATGAAACTTGAAGAGGCACGACAAATCGCAGAAGCACTGAAGGCAGACCTTAAGCCGTTCTGCGAGCGCATCGAGATAGGCGGACCAATCCGACGTCAGAAACCCGAGCCAAACGACATCGAACTGGTATGTATCCCAAAGTTCACCGACTCTGGAACCGGGCAGCTAACACTCTTCGATAGCGAGATCACAATTGCGGAGAATCTACTGTTTAACCATCTCGCTGCTAAGTATTTTGTCCTGAAGATTGGCAAGAAATACGCACAGAGTCAACTCGGCGAAGACGTGATCAAAGTTGATATCTTCACAGCAACCGAATGCACCTGGGGGTATATCTTCCTGTTGCGAACCGGTCCGCGGGAATTCTCTAAGTGGGCTGTTACAGAACTGAAGCGACGGGGATATGTACCCAAAGACGGTACGATCTGGTCAGGTGGTGAGCCAATGCTAACGAGGGACGAAACTGATGTGTTCCACCTGCTTCAGATCTCTGATATTTACCCGGAATATCGATTCAAAGAGGTGATGTGGAAATGAAAAAAACATGCCCAATCTGCAAAGAACAGTTCACGCTAAAAAGTCCCAACCAGATATCATGCTGCGACCGGTGCACATACATCCGCTTGAAGATAGCTATGCCCGGCGCTAAGAGCATGAGCAGGGATGAAGCCATACTCAACTATGGTATCATGTACGATGACCCCCTGCGGCGTCTGGGTAAGTCTAAGTACCGACCACTGGTCAGGGCGATATACGACCATTGTCAAGAGCATAATACAAAGATGTTCAACTATTCCGTACTACCTGAGAAGATCAAGAAAGACTACGCGCCCCGGTCACTACAAGGGGTCGCCACGATGCGCATACCTCCAATCCGGCAGACCAAGCAGAAGATCCTGAACAAAAACGGCACGGCAAAGGTATTCGTTTGGGAATTTGTGATGAGGATTGAATCATGAAAAACACAACCCTTTATATTAAATTTATACAATAGGATTTATAATAGGTAGATGGTTTGGTGGTATAATATGACTAAAAGTACATGGGAACCCCTGTTCGCCTCCGACTACGGTTTCACCAAGCCGTGGAACATGTTCAATTTCGTTCGTAATGCGGTCGTTAAACGAAATGAATCTTACGATTTCTTCATCGCCGGTGGAAGAGGTTTAGGAAAGTCGGCATCGGCGATGAGTTTAGCAATGATGTTGGATCCCGGATTCACGCTTGCTCATTGGTGTTTCACGACCGACAAGTTTCTCGACCTGATCACAACAAGACAATACCCCGGGACAGTGATCGTCTGGGACGAGATTGGAACTCAGAAGAGCGGTTCGTCCAGAAAGTGGCAGATCAAAGAAGCCCATGATTTAGCAGACATCGTTCAAGTCAACCGAACCGATGGGCTGATAATAATCGGAACCTCTCTTGAGCTATCGCGTGGCGAAAAGAGATTCCGATCTGGTTACAGAGTTCTCGCAGATCCCGTGAGAAAACTATCGAATCAGGAAACGGGACACGGTCTTGCCATAGATGTTGAAATGCGGGTTAAACACACGGATGTCTTTGAGGATGCAACCCGATATAAATTATGGAGATATGCCGCAAATGGTGGTAGAATTAAATATATTCGATTATACCACCCACCTGTAGGTATTTGGCAAGAGTACCAAAAAATGCGATTGGACTTCTTACAGGACATCAAAAAGAAAATCCTAAGTGGTGATGCGGAAGATGACGCGCCGATTGTAGAGGATAACAGTTTAACTATATTACACTGATCCCAGATAACGATATAATTATCGGCACACTAAACGGGGTATTCCACGATTATCCCTTCCAAATCGATAGCAAATACCACACACAAACATTTATATGTGATGGGATCTGATTATATATTATAGAGAGGTAGTTTAAATGCCAAAAAAATTAGAATTACAAGTAACCGATGATGAATTAAAAAAAGATCGCGAATATTGGGAATCTGTGATTCTACAAAAGATAAACGCTCTTAAAATATCTGATAGTAATGACACTGGCGGACAGCGAACAGTATTTGAGTTCATCGCCTAAATACACACCTCCACAGCTACTTGCACATGCAACGCATAACCCCCACCCTTTACATAGGGGTGGGAAATTGCTTATGCTTTGTATAGTGTTCTTATGAATGCCCTCGATTTAACAGCACGTATTGTTAAAGTATAATAAAACCATATCGGTTGCCCTTTATAGGATACTAAACTTTAAGTAAGTTGCATACAACACCTAAAAAGGTGATAACTATGCCAAGTAAAAATAGACCACAAAAACAAAAAATCGATACCGAGCGTTCTGCCTATAAACTTTTGAGTACGTCCGAGTGTGCAGCCCTGTTATCTGTGCATTCAGATACGATCCGCAGATGGTGTGATCAAGGATATCTAAGTTTTACCAGAACCGGTGGGGGGCGCCGCTGGATATCGATGAGCGAGGTAGAAAGAATCAGATCTGACAATGCCTACTCTACAGTATCTGATGCTATTCAGCGCATGGAAGACATAATCAACGCCCAAAATGACAAGATAAGGGATCTCATCAGTGAAAAGTCCGGAGTGATCACACACAATTTCGAGGTCATAGACAAGAGGATCGACCTGCTGACAGAAGCCATCGACCGATTGCAGCCCCCGCCCACAAGATAGTGCAGGGCGGTGCGCACACAAACCCTTATATACTTGTATAGCGTACTTTATAGTGTACACACATAAAGAGGTGTAAGAATGCCACGAAAGATACAGGTAAACAAGACAACCGGCTTCAGATCGGACGTGCTCAGTGCGATAGTTGCGCGATGCGAGACAGAGAACCGTGAGTGGAACGACATAGTAGACGAGATCATGAGAAAAGGGCTTGGGATGGGTGCAGGAGGCGAGCGAGATGGATAAAGACGTTATGAAAGTGGTTGCACAAGAACGCATAGAACGCATAAGGGAGACGGATTCCGAACGAGCTTCATGTATCGAGAATGCATTGGCTGAATTTAATCCTGAAGTGCAAGACATAGCTTTTGCTGTAGTCATGCTGGACAGAGCTCTCAAGAAACTGGTAGTGGAGCGAAACATCCAAGCAAATGAACATTTTTCGAGGGAGAAGCACTCGGAGAGCACGTACAGACCAATCTTGCAAAAAGGAGGTGAGATAAATGACAAGAAGCAGCAATGATCAGCGCTCGGATGCTCTTAATCCAAACAACGTAGAATATCAGGCATCGCAGGACAACCGCAGCGAGCAGTTGAATCCGAACAACACCGAAGATGAGGATAAATGAAACGAGGCTACATAGTCACTGGTGGGGATCCTGCATGGGGGCTCCCGGTTGTTGCGTCCACTGCCAGAGAAGCGAAACGGATTGCGTGGAAAGATTGGGAATTCGAGTTCGATTGTAGATGGATTGATTTGCGGGTGGGATGGCGACGCAAGGCACGCATAGACGATCTGCCAATTGGGGTCGTTGAGGATGATATGATCGCATGGGATCGGAAACTAATCGATTATGTGAGCAGGTGACACGATGCCTACAACACCGACGAAGATAACGACTGAGTGCACCCGGATATCCCCGGTTCGACTCCGGGGGTGCACATTGCCCACGGGCAAAAGAAACTGAGCGAATGCGCAAGAGGAACCATGAACAGTAAACAAACCGTAATAATGCAGATATGTGGTATTTTTGTCAGGTGGGCGCGCCATTATCACATTGAGATCGCTGTATCGATTATGGGGTACGCAATGGTGGCGCAACTGGCATCAATTCTTAAGGGTGTTGAAGTTGTGGGTCGTGGCGGGTTCACACAATATGAATCCATCATGTTGATGTTGATGATGGCACTGATGATTATTGCTACTGTTATCATGATCAATGTCGCCAGAACGCGAGTATCGACAGCAGAAGTACTATTGGATAAGCTAAGTAGTCAATGATCAAAACGCCATGCTGCATCGTACTGCCGACGCCAGCAATATGGTGCAGGCGCAAAGCCGTTGCCCACCCCATCTTTTAAGTACTCTTACGCACAAACCACCCCATAGTGTAATGCCCACAAGACAAGAGTTTCTGGCTGGTGTCATATCCGGCGCTAAGCGTGCCCTCAAAGGACTTATGGACGCTTCCGAGCGCATGTATGGAGAGAACGACGGCAAGCCTAAGAAGGTCAAGAGCACAGACCGCCCGTTCGCCCGCCCGCCCGGTAGCGATCCGGACAAGCACGAGGGGGGGCACTAAGATCACCGGGCACCGTCTGAGATTGTTGACGATCTAATTAAGAGTGCATGGAGGAGGTAAGCATGAAATACGCGGGAAGAACGGTTAAGAAACCCCGATATAAGTTGAGTACGCGGGTGTATGTACTCCAGTGGCCCCGAAAACCGATCGGGCGGATAACAAAGGATGAATACCGAGAGTTTCATAAAAGCTGGTATTACTTGGTGAAAATCAAAGGCGACAATTACCCCAAGTGGCACAGTGAGAAAAACCTCCGAAAAGTCAGATCAGACGCTAAAAAGAGGGGATAATATGGCAGAACGTGGACGAAAAGACGGCTCACAGCGTGGCAAGCGCGCCGACGGCAGGCGCCGGAACCAGACAGACAAGTGCAGACATCCGGACAAGAGGAATAAGAGGTGATTGAGTATGACCATCAGTAAAAGCATCAAACTGGTTAAAGGAATGCAGATATACCATGACACACACCAGAATCGGACATTCATCATCACGAAGGTAGCCCGGGTATGGGCAACTGTCCATCCTAAACCATATCTTCCAGGGATAGATGATATCGAGAAAGTCCGAATCAGCTATATCCGGGAAAATTGCAGTCTAAGCCGATTTGTCAAGCAACCTAAAGCCTAATCGTCGAAGAAACAAAATGTCCTCGCCGCCCCGCACCCCCGGACTCCTTGCATCTGACTCAGCTATAGCCTCTGGGGGGATATATGTCATGGTAGTTACAATTATAGCCATGGTTTTATATATTTGTATTATGCCGGTGTGGGACGAATTGTATCCGCTTATGGTCGAATTAGACGCCAAGAGTCCTAATTTGGTGATGCAGGCACGAATCGACACCAGCTATGACTTATTCCTCATTCTACCAGTGATCAGCATCGGGGTTGCGGTCATATTCTTTGCAATGAGAAGCATTAAAAGACAAGCATATAGCCGTGAGTATGAGGATGAGGGGTTCAGATGATATCTGGATTTAAGGACAACTGTGATGGTATCGCCTACGGTGTGTCCCTCGCCGTCGTCACAATTTTCGTACTCATGGTTTGCTGGGTCACGATGGCTCCGGTAGTTGACGGATTGAAGGACGTCACCGTGGACGCGAACGCTGCGGATCCGGGGACGTTCTCCGACGAGTTAGTCTCAAGAGTAAATAATATTTACAATATATGGGGGTATATAGTAGCCAGTTTTATTTTTGTACCTTTTATATATGTCCTCGTGCGTGCGATCAGACAGCAATCCCTCCAGGAGTAATCATGGCAATAGGCGACATCACATCGTGGATTCGGGCGCGGGTGCCCACTATCTCATACGAACGCGCCGCAGCACGTCGGGCGGCAGTTCGTAAGGCAGTTGTGCGACGGCTGCCAGTAACCCGATCCCCAAGACGGGCGGCAGAGCGCAGGGCAGACGTTGTAAAGCGCGTTAAGCGTGCGGTGCGCCCGGCGGCAAGACGTGTGCGAAAAGCGCGGAAAGCAAGGGAGAAACCACTCAAGAAGATGCCAGTCCATGATCCCATTGCGGCACGCGCAAAGATCACATCAGTTGCCACAAAGCTCGGTGTCGATTTCGGGCGTGCTGCAGAACGGCGTGCCGAAGTGCGTGCGGCTGGCGTATTGGGTGCACCGAAACAGAT
>LGVF01032689.1_pt1 | contig 22716 bp, 20 predicted proteins | sample 469901 | NCBI WGS metagenome assembly LGVF01 (sample SAMN03893561, study PRJNA290197) | marine sediment metagenome | material: sediment; isolation source: combined push core samples #3730, #5133, and #5579 collected at Hydrate Ridge | place: Pacific Ocean: Hydrate Ridge
GAAAAAATGCTTATTCTCGGACAACCTCCTGGTAGTATAAATGAAAAATTGGGTCACGTTGTTTTGAGGTGTACATGGGAACAATAAGACAGAATGAAACAAAAAAAGAATCAATAGGAATCGGAAGAGAGAGGTATCTGACCACACAGACAATCTGATGATGGTGGTCATTGATTTCAATGACGGACCAACCAGTGAACCCGATCCACCACATTCCCACCCTCATGAACAGGTAAGCTATGTGGTGGAAGGAAAAGTAATTGTGGACTGTTTTACCCCACTACGTGAAGACTTTTTAGGCTCGTGACCATTGAACTCAATTCTTATTAAAGAGGCGTTGAGAGGCTAACCCAAAGCTCTTAGATGTACCGTTGTAAACCGTATTTTAAAGCTCTAAAAAAGACAATAGTGTTGATTTTAGTGCTGTTCAAACTAACCCACGGAGGTGGAAAATGTTCAAGAAACAAGTAGGAATGATAACGGTAGGTTTGCTATGTCTGATGATTGCTGTTCCAGCAATGGCCAAGAACATGGTTTTCAGAAGTGCTGATACACATGCAAAGGACTATCCAACTGTACAGGCGGTCATGCATATGAGTAGTCTGCTCGAGAAGTGGACGGACGGACGAATGAAAATAAAAATTTTCCCCGGACGTCAGTTGGGTGAAGAAAAGGCAACCATTGAGCAAACCATTGCCGGAGCAATTAACCTGAACCGTGTTAACCTTGCACCTCTCAACAGTTTTATCCCTGAAACTGCGATCCCTGCCCTACCTTATATGTTTCGCTCCAATGAACATATGTACAAAGTAATGGGTGGAGAAATCGGGCGTGAGATCCTTGATGCCATGATTCCTCATGGACTGGTCGGCCTGGCTTTCTATGACTCCGGAGCTCGATCATTTTATAACTCCAAACGTGCAATCAAATCTCCAGCCGATATGAAAGGGATGAAAATCAGGGTCCAGAACTCAGACCTTTTCGTCGCCACTATGGAAGCGCTCGGTGCAAATGCTACACCAATGGAGTTCGGCCAAGTGTATGAAGCTCTAAAAACTGGAGTTATCGACGGTGCCGAGAACAACTGGCCATCTTACGAATCTACTCGTCATTTTGAGGTAGCTAAGCATTATTCTCTCGATCAACATTCCATGTCACCTGAAGTTCTGGTTATGTCAAAAATTACCTGGGACAAGCTGAGTAAAGAAGATCAGGATCTCATTCGCAAGGCCGCTGTTGAATCAGTTCAGGTAATGCGTGATTTATGGAACCAAAGGGTAGAAAAATCCAAAAAAATCGTCATGGCCAACGGAAATGAAGTTATCGATAATGTAGACAAACAACCTTTCATCGATGCCATGGGCCCGGTTTACGAACGTTTTGCTAACACTCCCGAGCTTAAAGATCTGGTCAAGCGTATTCAAGCTGTCAAATAATAAATAAACGGATTGGCCCGGAAGTGATGTAATTGTGCTACCGGGCCAACTTTATCGAGATATTTATGCTTTCCTATATGACTGCATTTAACCGGATAGTTTCCAGGGTATGTCTCTGGTTCAGCGCCACCGGACTGGCGCTTATGACCGGTATAATCGGATGGCAGGTCTATGCCCGGTATATTCTGAACGACACACCCCGCTGGTCAGAAAGGTTCTGTCTGTTGTTGATGCTGTACTTTATCCTCTTTGCCGCAGCAGCGGGAATCAGAGATAAATCCCACATCGGCCTGGTGATCTTCAGAGACAGCCTGCCGCCTCAGCCCAGAAAAATAGTAATAATCGTAACACACCTTATTGTATTAGCCTTCGGAGCGGGAATGGTCTGGTTCGGAATGGATATGGTAATGTCGACATGGACTCACGTCATCCCAACTCTTGGAATACCGACGGGACTCAGCTATCTTCCTTTCCCATTGTCCGGTGGCCTATTTGTTCTTTTTTCCCTGGAGCATATCCTTTCGACACTTTTTAACAGGGCGGAATCGTAATATGGAGCTCATCGTTCTTTTTGGCACCTTTATATTTCTTTTATTGCTGGGCGTTCCCATCGCTGTCACTCTGGGGGGTTCTGCAATGGCCACTGTTGTGTATATGGATATCCCGCCGATGATCGTATTTCAACGCATGGCCTCCGGGATGAATGTTTTCTCACTTATGGCTATACCGTTTTTTATCTATGCGGGTGAGTTGATGCAGCACGGGGGAATATCGGAAAGACTGGTGAAACTGGCGAATGCCATGATCGGCCATATCCGAGGGGGCCTGGGGTTGGTCAACGTATTATCATCTATGCTGTTTGGAGGGATATCCGGTTCAGCCGTGGCTGATGTCTCCGCCCTGGGATCGACATTAATCCCAATGATGAAAGAGAAGGGTTATGACCCCGACTATGCCGTTAACGTGACTGTGACATCTGCAACAATCGGCTTGATTGTACCGCCGAGCCATAACATGATTATCTACTCGATAGCCGCTGGTGGAACGGTTTCTGTTTCTGCTCTCTTTATGGCAGGGTTCATTCCCGGAATATTGTCGGGGTTGTCGCTGATGGTTGCCACCTATCTTGTAGCCATCAAGCGTGGCTATCCACGTGAAACCTTCCCTGGATTTAAAACCCTTATTTTGCTTTTCGCTCACGCACTACCGGGGCTTATGACAGCAATTATTATTATTGGTGGAGTTTTATCCGGGATATTCACAGCTACAGAATCAGCTGCAATTGCCGTCATATATGCTTTATTCGTGACCGGTTTTTTTTACCGCTCCCTGAAATGGAAAAATTTCGTTGCAGCCACACTCGGTGCCGTCAAGACAACAGCTATGGTGCTGTTGATCATTGGAACAGCAGCCTCTTTTGCCTGGCTCCTGGCGCTGAATCAGGTTCCCGACAGGTTGTTCATGTTGCTACAGACCATCTCAGACAATCCTCTTGTCATAATGCTCATGGTCAATGTCATACTGCTGTTCCTGGGAACATTCATGGACATGTCACCGCTTATCATTATTTGTACGCCGATTTTCCTTCCAGTCATGACTCAGCTTGGGATGGATCCGGTCCAATTCGGTATTGTCTTAATGGTCAATCTTGGGATTGGTCTGGTGACCCCACCGGTGGGATCCGTACTCTTTGTAGGCTGTGCAGTTGGCAACGTAAAGATGGAAGATACGACCAGGACGATCTGGCCGTTTTACCTGGTGATGGTGATTACCTTGTTGCTGGTGACCTATATTCCTGCCATAAGTATGTTTGTTCCTAATATCCTGATAAATTAGCTGTAAATGAGCTCTACTTGGGGCAATCTATTGGTATCTGCTTAAAACGCTCCAATGGTGCAGAAAAAACCCAAATACCCTTCAGGAAAAGCATTCGGGCTTGATCACAGGTGGTCAATTTTAGATTGTCATTTCTAAGAACTTTCTCGAATATTTCGCTGATATCCGTTTGAATAGCTTTAAATGCTTCCTTGCCACCCCTGCTGCCTCAAATTGGTGAGAAGACCCCAGGGGCTCCGCAAGCTGTCTGATGGTAGATTAATTATTGATCAGCAGCCCGATGCTGTCATCCTGAGCAGCTACATATTTCTTTAAATGTTTAATATCCTGCGTTTTTGTCTTTTCAGACTGTTTGATTTCAACAAAAAAGGTGATCCTTCCATCAGATGATCTGAAAAGACCATCTGCTTCAACTCTTGTAGTGGTTCCGGAAAAATACAACCTTCTATGAGAACCATGGAAACGGAGATTTTTCTATAAATATAGTTGGGTATTTGTCAGCTTTAGAAGTAAAAGGGTACAAGACTTAGCAATGTTGCTAATTTCATAACGTACCTGGAGTCAATCAAATATTGCTAACTGCACGAGAAACAAGAAGAGACAATGGAAAATTTTGTAAAACCAGACACTCTCATTGATCAGGAATACCATGGCAGCATCCTCTTATCAGATAATTATTCAGCCTCCTTGAAACACCGACTGGCAGAATGCATCAAATGCTATCGGGCTTTTGAAAATACAGGCAGTGCCGCCATGCTCTATATTGCAGCATGGAAAGGCAATGACAAAAGAATTTGGTATGAATATACCGGCAGAGATTTCATTTCTCTTCTTGGATGTGAAGAGCATGAGATTGACGAAGTTTTTCGTAAAAGTGTTATAGATCGTCGTATATACAAAGATCTGAACGTAGAAGTCGGTGTTCAAAAACAGGTCAAATCCCACGATGAAATTAGCAACACATGGGAAGAATTACGGGAAGAAGGGATAAAGGCCGGGACAATTGAGGCTGTCTACAAAATTACGATTGGTCAAAACAATACGGCCTGGCTCAAAGACCAGGCAACCATTGAAGTATACGAACAAGACAATATTTGCCTGTCTTTGGGTTTTTTAACCATCGTTTCCAAAGAAATGGAAGCAGAAGACAAGTTAAAAAAACACCATGATCTCCTTGAAACAATTGTCCAGGAACGTACGGCTGAATTAACAACGCTGAACAGGCAACTTCAACAGGAAATTGAAGAACGTAAACGCACACAAAAAAAACTGAACCACAGTTACCTTCAACTACAGCAAAGCCTTGATAAAATTGTCAATGCCATGTCTCTCACCCTGGAGGAACGGGATCCTTATACAGCTGGTCATCAAAAACGTACTACTGACCTTTCTCTGGCAATTGCCAGGGAGATGGGTCTTTCCAAACATGAAATAAAAGGTCTCCAGCTGGCAGGATTAATTCACGATATGGGAAAAATATCCGTCCCTGGAGAAATTTTGAGTAAGCCTGGATGTCTTAACGATGCAGAGCTGCAATTGATTAAAAGACATCCACAGGTAGCCTATGATATTTTAAATAAAATTGATTTTCCCTGGTCCGTAGATCAAATTGTGCTCCAACACCATGAGAAATTAGATGGTTCAGGTTACCCTCAAGGACTTTCCGGGGAGGAAATTCTCCTGGAATCCAGAATACTATGTGTCGCCGATGTAGTGGAGACCATGGAGACCCATCGTCCCTACAGGCCGAGCCTGGGTAGAGATGCAGCCCTTGGGGAAATCAGTAAAAACAGAGGTATTCTTTATGATCCCGAGGTAGTCGATGCCTGTCTCAAGCTGTTTCAGGAGAAAGGTTTTCAATATTCAACGGGCTCTGCTACCTTGGCCACAGAGTAAAAATCCTGAGTACAATGGAAATGAAATCGGTCATAAATAATCTTCTACCTGAAATGTGTTCCTTGCAGTTCTTATAATTATAACCCTTTGCTCATCGATGACCAATAAAGAAATCATTCTTCGTTTATATGGGAAAATCAGTCCATACAGAACCAAACTCATAATTGCCATGATAGCGATGATCTTCGTCGCTGCATTCACCGGTGCCCAGGCATATCTGGTAAAAGATCTGCTTGATAAGATCTTTATGGAAAAGAATCTTTTTTTCCTGAAACTGCTGCCTGTGATTGTCGTCCTTGTTTTTTTCCTTAAAGGCATCGCTTACTATTTCTATACTTTTATTCTCGAACAGGTGGGTCAGTCGGTAATACGTGATTTTCGCCAGGAGATATTCAACCATATTCACAAACAGTCCCTCTCTTTTTTCACCAACATGCCCACCGGGACACTGATGTCACGAGTAATTTCCGATGTCACCCTTATGCAGTCAGCAGTTTCTAACGCACTTGTTGCTGTCGTCCGGGATTTTTTCCAGGTGGTGATCCTGCTCGGACTCGTTTTCTACATGAACTGGAAACTTGCAATGTTTTCCTTTATCGTTCTGCCGGTTGCTGTCTATCCCATTGTTAAATTCGGTCGGATTTTCAGAAAACTGAGTACAGCAACACAGGAAGAAACTGCAAATGTATCCAACATTCTCCATGAAACCATAACCGGCAACCGTATTGTAAAGGCCTTCTGCAAAGAACAGTATGAAGGACAGCGCTTTTGGGATCGGGTGTCTACCCTCTACTCAATCACCATTAAGGCAGCCAAATATCGCTGCCTGCAGCATCCGCTGATGGAATATATAGGTGGTGTTGCAATTGCACTGATCATCTGGTTTGGCGGCCGTGATGTTATAGAGGGCAACTCGACACCCGGTACTTTTTTTGCTTTTCTCACCGCTCTTATTGCCGCCTATGATCCTGTTAAAGGGGTCACTCGAGTCAACGCTACTATCCAGCAGGGACTTGCTGCAGCCACACGGGTATTTGAACTTCTGGATACAGAGCCTGAAATTCAGGATAAAGAGAATGCAAGAGAGCTTCCTGCGTTCAGCTCCCTCATTGAGTTTAAAAATCTCTCCTTCAGTTATGACAATAAGGTTCAAGTGCTGAAAAAAATCAACCTGAAAGTCCCTGCAGGTGAGGCGCTGGCAATAGTCGGACCCAGCGGCGGCGGTAAAACTACACTTACCAATCTCATACCGCGTTTTCTCGATATCAGCGACGGCAATATATTCATTGATGATATTGATATTCGCAATGTCACGTTGAAATCACTACGCAACCAGGTGGCCATGGTTACCCAGCAGACCATCCTGTTCAATGATACAGTCAGAAATAATATCGCCTATGGAGATCAGGAAGCCACTGATGAAGAAATCAGAGATGCAGCAAACGCAGCGCATGCTCTGGGGTTTATTGAAGATCTCCAGAATGGATTCGATACTAATATCGGCGAGGGAGGAGCACGGTTGTCCGGAGGCCAGCGTCAGCGGCTTTCCATTGCCAGAGCGATATTGAAGAATGCACCAATCCTCATCCTGGACGAGGCAACTTCGGCCCTGGATACAGAATCGGAGCGAGAGGTGCAAAAAGCCCTTGAAAACCTGATGAAAAACCGTACAACTTTTGTTATAGCCCATAGACTCTCCACTATTAAAAATGCAGACCGAATTATTGTGGTAAAAGATGGGCTTATTGTAGAACAGGGCACCCACGAAGAACTTCTGTCACAGAAGGGCGAATATGAGCTGCTCTACAATATGCAGTATAAATGATGGTGTTGTAATCAAATGACATGCACCTCTATCACATTGAGTTTGCAGCTCGTACATAGCTCGACTATTTCAACCTGATATGGCGTATTTACTGTTACTTTTATCCGCTCTTTTCTGGTCCGGAAATTTTGTTTTAAGCCGTGGTATGCATGCAGATATCCCCCCCCTGAGCCTTTCTTTCTGGCGCTGGACAGTCGCACTCCTTATTCTCCTCTGTTTTAGTATGCGCCACCTCTGGGGACAGAAGCAGATAGTCCGAAAACATATCAGATTTATCGCTGTCCAGGGACTTCTGGGAGTCGCTGGTTTTAACAGTCTCATCTATATTGCCGTGCAGACCACCACAGCAATTAATGCAGTTCTGGTGAACTCCTGTATCCCTGTATTGATCGCCGTGTTCTCATGGATTCTATACAAAGAAATGATGACCCTGAGACAATGTCTCGGGGTATTGGTTTCTCTATGCGGAGTATTGCTTATCATCGCCAGGGGGGAATTGGCCCATCTGATGGCAATGAGTTTTAATCAGGGTGATCTGCTGGTATTGATTGCCGCCGCCATCTGGGCACTTTATTCGGCCAATTTACGAAAATACCCGAAGGAACTTCACCCACTTGCATATCTGTCAGGAATTATAATAAGTGGACTTCTGGTGATTTTTCCATTTTATCTTATGGAAATGTCTAGTGGCAAAAGTATGATTATAACGGCTTCCTCAGTTGTCACTGTCCTCTATGTAGCTATCTTCGCCTCGCTTCTGGCATTTATATTCTGGAACAGGGCGGTGAGAAGTGTCGGTGCCAATAAAGCCGGACCATTCATTCACCTTATGCCGGTCTTCAGTACGTTGCTTGCGGTCATTTTTCTAGATGAAACCATTCATGCGTACCATATCAAAGGGATATTACTGATATTTTTCGGCATCCTGATGACAACATTCATGATCACAAAAAAATAGGTCCGGAGCGTATACAGTTCTATGACAGCCTTAAAAGATATTGTACGAGTTGTAAGAACAGAGTAGGTTGAGAAAGGATTTGGGCTGAAACAGACAGGTTAGGTTTTTCAAGATTGTCATCATAAGAACGGAGAATATAATGGTATGGCTGGCATTGAGTGGTTCAGTAATCGTCGTTGTTATTACTTTGATTTTACTTCAGAAAAAGTCAGGGGAAATTAGTAGACTCTCTAAAGAATTATCCCTCATTCAACAGGAACGAGATGATAAAAGTAGTGCGCTCAAGCAGCTGGAAGATAATTTTGAAGACAAAATGGATAAAGTCGTAGAGTCCTCTATCCAAAAAATTTCCCACGCAGAACAGGCAAAAGAAGAAGCCGTTCAGGCTGCGACAGACAATTATGAAGTGGCGGCAGAAGCTCATGCCAAACTAAAAGAAAAGGACGATCTTATTAAAAAACTGCAAGGCAGCTAACCAACAGATATCACCTATATTGACCAACTATGCCGGCAGCACCACTTATCACTTCCAATAGAATCTTTTGAATAACAGGCAAACTATCCATAGCAAATCTTTTTTTTATGCAATAGTACTCTCTCTTCTTTTTGTACTGACAGCCGGCGCTACCGAGGATAACAAGAAAGAAGTAGAGACAACAGCAGTTGACCCGGCCGAAAAGCAGGAAAAAAAGAATCTGGCTACGTTCATCAAATATGAGACTGCATTTTCCAAAAGCCTCGTTGATCTGAAGGATAATCTGGGGAAACTGGTCGACCCGGAGAAATACCAAGAGCAGATTACAAAAATTGCAGAGCAGATCGATCAGCTTGAATGGCAGGTACAGATGGCCAAGACCGATGTCAATATGCACCATGAGCAGTTATCTGTCTTTGACATAAAACTTGCCAGACAGGAATTAGCTCTCAAAAAAATAGACAAACCTCTAACAAAAAGTATTCAACAGCTGTCCGACTGGGCAGTGGAGTGGGCAAAAAAGAAACAAGAGCTAATAGAATGGCAGAAAACCATTCCACCGCAAAGTACTTTCGCTCTTGTTCTTGAAAATATCGACGAATTGAGCAAAACAGCTGCCGGCGCCCTGGATATTATCAGCGACAAACTACACCCTGCCATTGAAACCGGACAGCAAATCAGCAAACTCCAGGTGAAGACATATAGTCTTATTGTAGGTATTGAGGATCTCATTAGAGAAACAAAAACGAGAGGCTTTGAGCGGACTATGCCTTTCATCTTTTCAACGGATTTTTTTCAGCTCATTAATCTTAGACTTTTCCAGACAACATGGGAAGGAGCAAAGAATTCATTCCTGAGCATGAAGAAGGTTCTGGGTGATCACCCGACTTTTTTTCTTTCCAATCTTCTTGGCATCATACTTCTGGCAACGGGTATCAGATATATGGGACGCAATATCAAGCCGTCCGATAAATGCTATCTTTTTACCCAGAAACCAGTTTCAGTTTCGATTTTCTTTTTCCTGGTTTTTTATCTCATCTTCCATATTGCACTTATAGGCAGCCTCATTAATCTTGAACCTGTTCTTCAGATTCTTGTAAGTTTCTCTGTTATCCAGCTGGCTACAATTTTCACCAGATACAGTCATGGAGAGATACGGCTTCTTCGCTTATTTGCACTCCTCTTAATAGTCACCTGGTTTTTTAAAATTATCGCTTTGCCTTCACCATTAATGCAAATCTTCGTCGCTGCAATATCCCTTTGCATGATCTGTTACTGTCTCTGGCGAAGCCGGGATCTGCAAAAGAAAAAAATGAGCGGAGTACGGATCATAGGTTTGCGCCTTATCATAGTGTTCTTCACAATCACCTTTGCAGGGATGATATTCGGCTATAAGCAGTTTGCCCTCAATGTCTTTACCTCCCTAATCATGGGGGTTGTGGCTGCCCATGTTGTGGCCCTGATCTATCTCATTGTAAATGCAGCACTTGAGTTGGTTCTCTCACAGATGCCGTCCAAACTCATCCAGGTAAATCGTTCAGCCATCGTTGACCGGGTGGCTCCAATAGTCGGTTTTGTTTCGGGAGCAATGTTCCTCTTTATCATCCTGAAAGAATGGCAAATCTATCCGTCACGGGAAGCTGCGGCAAAGGGTCTGTTGTCTATGGGGTTTACCTTGGGAGGGATGAAAATATCACCGGGATCAATCCTGCTGACAGTAGGGACAATATATCTAGTGTTAATGCTCTCAAAGGCAATACAACAAACTCTACTTGATAGTGTCTTTCCCAGGTATCGTGTGGAACTTGGGGTGCAACTCTCCATGGTACGTCTGATACACTACTCTGTGCTCGTTATCGGATTTATTATCCTGCTGAATATTCTGGGGTTTGAATTGACCAAGTTGACAATTCTTGGTGGTGCTCTCGGTGTGGGAATCGGTTTTGGCCTGCAGGCGATTGTCAACAACTTTGTAAGTGGCCTCATTCTTCTTTTCGAGAGACCGATCAAAGTTGGAGATACCGTCGAGGTCGGCAACGAATTTGGCGAAGTGAAAAAACTCGGCCTGCGAGCCACAATTGTAAGCACTTTCGATAATGCAGAAATCGTCATTCCCAACTCGGATCTCATCACAGCTCCCGTGACAAACTGGACACTCACCGGTAGACAGGCAAGAGTAAAAGTACCTATTGGAGTTGCCTATGGTTCTGATATCCAAAAGGTTCTTGAAATTCTAATGTCCTGTGCACAGGAACATCCGCTGGTACTGTCACAACCCCAGCCGAAGGCCCTTTTTCTAGCCTTTGGAGCAAGTTCGCTGGATATTGAGTTACGGGTATGGACGCCTGATTTTTCCGACAGAAGGCAGCTTCTGAGTGAGTTAAACCAGGAAATTGAAAGTGAATTTTCTCTGGCTGGTATTGAGATACCCTTTCCCCAGGCGGATCTGCACCTGCGTAGTGTAGATGACCGGGCCGCAGCAACCTTAACCCAAGGCGGCGCCCAGCAGAGCTCATAGTCTTGACACCTACCGAAACTCATAAAACAAAGCGTTATTTACATAAATTTTGAAATAAGGAGGTATTGTGGAAAATAGTTCAGTGAAAGACCTTATGATACCCATCTCCGAATACGCAACTGTCGTACTCGGAACACCCCTCGCCGATGCTGTAACTGCCCTGGAAAAAGCCCAGGAAGCCTACACTGCAAGCAAATATCAGCATAGAGCTATTCTTGTTTTAGACAATAACGACAATGTCGTCGGCAAGATAGGGCAACTGAGAGTACTCGAAGCCATAGAACCGGAATATGACGTCAAAGATAAGATTAAAGAACTAAATCATTATAATTTCAGCGAAGAATATCAGGCCCAACTTCGGAATAAATATCGTTCTGAAGTGCCGATCCTGAAAACAGAACAGCTGAAGGTCATTGCTACCAAAAAAGTTGAAGAATTTATGCAAAAGCCCAGTTCCGGTGAGTTTGTTGCAGAGAGCTGCACTCTTGACACCGCCATACATAAGCTGGTTGCAGGCAGACACCAGTCCTTACTGGTTACACGTAAAGAAAAAATTATCGGTATTCTCAGAATGACTGATGTGTTTGCCGCTGTTTTTCACGAAATACGGGTATTCGATGTATAAGAAAAGTAGTTCATATTCGAAGATATAATTTTTCTATCTCAATAGCCCTGGAAGGGTAGAAAATAATTTCTAACACCCATGAAATGAATTTCACAACAATGACACCGCTTCGCTGTTATGAAAGTGCTAACGAAGGATACAACATATGCGTGAATTGGAAAAACTCTATAACAGGATTGTTCAAAGAGTAAATATTAATTTAAGGGAGCTCGATTTTGATGTAATTCCCTTTGCCCGTGAACTTATCCCTCCTGATCAGATGACTAAATTCTATGCCTTTTATGGTATAACCCCCGATCACCCCCTGGATCTACATTTTAAACATTCCGCTCTTGCAGGCAGCTATTTTTTAGGCAAATGCCGTATCAACAATTCACTCCTGTATAAAAGTGATATTCGCGGTGATGAGCTAAAGCGGAAAAAACAGGTTTTTCGCTACCAGAATTTTGAGATCCCCCTCACCACGGATGAAGTAATCGCAATAGAGGACAGCATTCTGGTAAAAACTCTGGTACATAATTTTTCTCACGATCCGGAAACAGCGGAAAAGTTTTTTATAAAAAACACCCTGGCCATGGATTACTCAAATATTCACGGCGCTCCAAGTGACGGGTGTTTTCTCGGCCCCTTTGCCACTGTAGATCTCACAACCATGCGGGATTGCGCAATTGGTTGCTATTCCTACGTCCAGGCGGGAGAGATCAACCACCTGCGCACTGCTCCCGGAACGATCTGGGTGAATAGTCCAGGAAATTTCAACTTCCTCTACTCATACCCGACCGAAGCCCTTGCCCACTATGTCTCTTTTTCACCGGAAAACGTCCCCTGGGGGGTTCTTTTTGACTTTATTGAAGACCGTAAAGATGCCTTCCAGCGTGTCTTTGATTTTGTCAATCTTGATGCAATTGAGTCCATCCCTGACACTGCCTCTCTGGATCGTTTCGCTGTTGTACTGCCAAAGACCAGAATTGAGGATAATGTGCTCGTGGCGCAGAGAGCATATCTTGAAAACTCAATCCTGGGCAAGGGAGCCAACGCCCAGGAGAATTGTTTTATCATCAACTCACACCTTGAAGGTCTCAATGTTACCGCCCATGGTGCAAAAATAATAGAGGCAAACCTGGAGACAGGTGTCTTTGTCGGCTTTAACAGTTTTCTCTATGGAAAACCGGAGAGTAAACTGAATATCGGCAAAGGGTCGATAATAATGCCACACACCATAATTGATATTGATGAAACGCTGGAGATCCCCGCTGACCACATGGTCTGGGGGCTTGTGAGAAATGACAAAGAACTGGCTGAGAACAGTATCGCACTGGAACAACTGGTAAAAGTTGAAACCTCATTTTCACGAGGCAAAATGCATTTTGAAGGCCGGGGCAAGCTGTTTGTTAAGGCATTTAAGGATCGTATTCATCACATTCTTGATGTAAACGGTGCCTTCTACGATGGTGATAAAAATGAGGGCCATGCCCAGAGAAACCAGAATCTTTCACTGAATACTATCCAGCCGTTCCATTTTGGTGAAATGGAGGGGATGTATCCGGATATTCAAATTCAACCTTGATGAACTCGTAAAAACCTGTTTTGCTGGATGGATTCGTAAAAAACTTCATATCCGAGGCGCATAAATTTTCTATCATTTCGGCGTACTAAAGTACGTCGTGATGATAGAAAATTTATAGCAACGAAGTAGATGGAGAGTTTTTACGAATCCATCAATGGTCAGGGTCTTGCTTCATAACCAGAATCAACTGGTAAACTTTTTTGTTTGGCGGAGTCTACAGCCAGTCGATCGCACTGTTCATTATATACATTGCCGGCATGACCTTTCACCCACCGAAATTGTACATTGCTATTTTCGGTAAGCTTTATCAGTTCCTGCCAGAGATCAATATTAAGAACGTCCTGACCATCAGATTTTTTCCATCCGTTCGACTGCCACTTTTTCACCCAGCCTTTGTTGATCCCATTTACCAGATAGCTTGAATCCGAATAGAGCTTTATCGGCTTTGTGCCTGTTTCAAACTGGCGGAGAGCAACTATAGCAGCCATCATTTCCATTCTGTTATTGGTGGTCAACCGATAACCTCCGCTTAACTCCTTTTCCCTGCCGGCTTCTATGATCACAGCACCATATCCGCCTGGTCCGGGATTATTAAGACTGCTGCCATCGGTGTAAATAACAATATCGGTAGACTCATCCTCAGGATAGACTTTCCTCTGAGTTTTCTTGCCGATGGGAGAAGCTTTTTTTGAGTACACAGGGTCGTCCAACCACTTTTCTGCACCCGCTCTGCTGGAAAAACTCTTATACTTTGCTCCACCAAATCCTTTAACCTGCTTCTCGGTTATCGACCAGTCAGTGAAAATACCACACTGACGCCCTACTGCTACTGCATAGAATTTCTTTTTCGCCATTCTTAAAGGTACAAGGTTAATTAGCTGTTTAGGCTGTAGGCTGTTAGCAACTGCCAGTTTCGAGGGTACTAAAAATTGCTCCGTCCTAAAAGCCTAATTGCCTATAGACTAAATACCTATGTACTGATCATGTATTATCAGGATTACAGGCACAAAAAAAGCCGAATCACCCTTCCAGGCAACCCGGCTCGTACAAAACATATCTACAACCTGTAGATTTTAACAACCTTTAATGCCTCATCCTCCAGCACTCTTTTTTTCCTTTTTGGCTGCAACGACTTCACCATCTTTACCCAAAGGGCCGGCAATTGCATCACGGGATACTTTGATAACAATGTCCTTTGCGATTTCAAGCTTGATTACGGTATCAGTCAGTCCCGTTATCACACCATGCACACCGCCTTTAGTCATTACCTTATTGCCTTTCTTCAACTCATTGAGAAAGTTCTGGTGCTGCTTGGCCGACTTCTGCTGGGGCCTGATAAGCAAAAAATAAAATACAACAAAAATAAGAATAAGCGGGATAAATGAAGCAAACCCACCAGCGGAACCTCCTGTCATAACAATTCCTCCAAATAAATAATGATGTTTACATAATATGAACAATAAAGCGACTGTACGACATGGTAATCATTCAAGCTCAAGCTTGCTATAAAAATCTTTCCTGAACTGGACGAAAGTCCCCTGCTCAATGGCGGATCGAATAGTGGTCATCAAATTAAGATAATAGTGAAGGTTGTGAATGGTATTAAGATGATAACTGAGTATCTCACGACTTTGAAAAAGATGCCTCAGATATCCCCTCGAATAATTCCTGCAGGTATAACAACCACACTCCTCATCGAGAGGGTTCTGGTCTTCTCTGTATCTGGCATTTTTTATTACAACCTTCCCTTTGGAAGTAAAAAGTGTACCGTTTCTGGCGTTCCGGGTCGGCATAACACAATCAAACATATCAACTCCCCGCCATACACCTTCTACAAGATCTGAAGGAGTACCGACGCCCATAAGATAACGTGGAAAATCTTCAGGCAGACATGGCGCAGTTGCTTCAGTCATATCGTACATCAAATTTTTATCCTCTCCAACACTGAGTCCGCCGATTGCATAACCATCAAAACCTATGTTTATCAGTTCTTCTATATGGGCCTTTCGCAAATCAGAATACATTCCTCCCTGAACAATACCGAAAAGCAGCTGTTCACGCCTGGTATGCGCTTCCCGGCAGCGTTTTGCCCAGCGGGTTGTCAGGTTCGTTGACTTGATTGTTTCCTCCCTGGTAGCCGGGTAAGGAATACAGGTATCCAGGCACATCATGATATCGGAACCAAGAGACTGCTGAACCTGTACAGCATCCTCCGGACTGAGAAACAGCTTAGAACCATCAAGGTGTGAACGGAAAGCTGCCCCTTCCTCTGTAATCTTTGCCAACTTTCTAAGGCTGAAAATCTGGAAACCGCCACTGTCAGTTAAAATTGCACCCTTCCAGTTCATAAATTTATGCAGGCCGCCAAATCTTTCTATCAGCTCATGGCCGGGCCGAATGAAAAGATGGTATGTATTGCCCAGAATAATCTGAGCAGACATCTCCTCCAGGTTTTCAGGGGTCACCGCCTTGACTGTTCCCTGTGTACCAACAGGCATAAAAACCGGTGTCTGAAAAACAGCATGGCCAGTCTTCACTTCACCTCTTCTTGCCCTGCAATCATCTGACTGTTTATGCAGAGTAAACGCTGTTTTTGTTTGCATAGGAATTACCAATTTTTTTGCATTTTTATAACTTATTCTGTAGAAGAGTAACTCACATATCAGGCGCCAAAGATCATCATCACACCCATGATGATGAGAAAGATATAGATCATTTTTACATAATTTTTGTCAGGAAGAAAGCGGTAGAGACGCGAGCCTCCAAGTGTTCCCGCCAGAACAAAAAGTGCTGATGCCAGAAATAATTGAAGCGATTGTTTAGTAATCACCCCGGTCAACCCGTGCACGGTGACAATGAGGTAGGAGTTAACCATAAAAAAACCGGTCAGAGTTGCTTTAATCTCATCCTTATTCCAATTTTTCAATGCAGCGTAAATAATCGTGGGTGGGCCTCCGGCACTGAAAGCTGCACCAATTGCTCCCGAAGAGAATCCTGCAACCCATGACCATACAGGATGCAGTTTCCGGGGTTTTGGTTGGACAGCAAGACTGTATATGGCATAGGTTGTAAGAAGAGTTCCAAGAAGAAATCTCATCGTTGCTGCATCCACCGTTTTCAATACAGTTGCACCAACCAGAATACCGGGTATTGCACTGAGACAAAGGGGCATAATTTTTTTTCTGTCAACATCCTTTTTCAGCTGCAGGATCAGGGTTGTGGTGATGATGAGACTGTTCAACATGCAGAGCGGTACTGCAGTTTTGATGTCTACTACAAGGCAAAGCAATGGTATAGCTACAAGAGCAGAACCAAACCCAGTCAGTCCCTGAACGAGACCTGCCAGCAGAAATATCATTCCTACGATTAATGCTATCGACATTGTATCACTTATTTTGCTTCATCGTTTTATATGAAAGTCATGTTTGCTCCCCAGACAGGGAGGGATTTGGAGGAGTGTCGACACAACAGGTAAGCGTTCATATTTCGGCAGCAGCCCTGATTTCCGATTCATATTTTTCAATTTCTTCAACAAGCCTGAACTGAATGACAGCTCTCTGTAAATTTTCACCAGAAAAATCGATCTTGAAATATCTGTTTCCCACCAGATGATCGGTAAAAAAACGAAGCCCGAGTTCGAAAGTGAGCAGCAAAACAGCATCATATATATAGCTGCGCGCAGAAGGAGAAAACAGTGAGCCGGCCTGCAGGAAATAACCTTCCAGGATCGCTTTACAGATCTCCATATCAAATTGAATTTCCCGATTCACACCCCCACCCTCACCACTCCTGTTACAGCATGACCGTAAGCAATCTCCCAGGTCATAGTGGAGCAAACCGAGGCTGACCGTATCCATATCTATCAGACCAACGCCACACCCCAATTTATTGAAGATAAAATTATCTATTTTCGGGTCACCATGTATCGGTTGCTTAGTAAGAATTCCATCTTCTTTAGCTCTTTCAAGAATCGCTGCTTTATTTCTGTGTTTCTCGATAGATTCCTGACAATATTGCGAGCCCGCCTCCATACTGCTGTTTTTTTCCCGGGTACAGTCAAACTTCTCCAGATATTGAGGAAGAATATGAAAACCCGGCAGGGGATCATGCAGAGTCTCACCATCCATATCAGAGACAAGGAGATGAAAAATCCCCAGGGTTCTCCCCAGCTCATATCCCTGTTGACGGCTATTCAGCACCGTTACAACCTTATGGGGCAGGTAGGTTTGACCACGCCAGAAATCCCCCCTCTCATCACGGAAGAAGAGATTTCCCTGGTCAGTAAGAACGCTCCTGGCAAATTGCCATTCCGGTGCTATAGCACCAATCCTTCGTTCAAGATGTGCAGCGATCTTTTGGAAATTGGTTATCACATGGAGAGGTTTGGGAAATACAGTAGCGGATATCCGTTGCAGAATAAACTTTTTTGCTGATGTCTTTACCAGATAGGTATCATTTATATTACCATGACCTATGGGAACAATAGTACAATCTGAATGCCTGGGACAGAACCGGCTGAGTAGTTCCTCCAGAACCCCGTCGACAGAAATAGGTGACTGGATCCTTGTCATGGCTGGGACAGTTGTCGGCCGATCAGGGGTTCCGTCCGACTGCTATTGTCAGGGTTTTTGATGATGGTAAATTTGAAGATTACTCCCATTCGATAGTAGCAGGAGGTTTAGATGAAATATCATAAACCACCCTGTTCACACCGCGTACCTCGTTGATTATACGACTGGAGATATCACCTGAAATCTCGTAAGGAAGTTTTGTCCAGTCAGCAGTCATCGCATCCCTGGAATCGACACAGCGAATAGCAATTACATACTCATAGGTACGACCATCTCCCATCACCCCTACTGTCTGGATAGGCAGGAGAACAGCAAAAGACTGCCATACTTTCCTGTACCAACCCGCTTTTCGCATCTCCTCCAGTACAATCACATCGGACTCCCTGAGAATACGCAGCCGTTCGGCCGTAACCTCCCCCATGATCCTGATGCCAAGGCCAGGGCCGGGGAATGGCTGACGATAGACCGCCTCTTCCGGCAGACCAAGCTCCAGGCCAAGTTCACGAACCTCGTCTTTAAAAAGCTCACGAAGGGGTTCAATCAGTTCAAGTTTCATCACTTCAGGCAAACCACCGACATTATGGTGGGACTTGATAGGTGCTTCCCCTCGGAAAGAGACCGATTCGATAACATCAGGATAAAGGGTACCCTGAGCGAGATATTCAACACCACCTATCCGGCTCGCCTCTTCTTCAAATATTTTAATAAAACCAAGACCTATACGCTTCCTCTTTACCTCCGGATCCTTGACTCCATCAAGCTCCTGCAGAAAAAAATCTGTTGCATCAACGTCAATAACGCTCAGTTTGCTTTTCTCCCTGAAAAAACGAAGAATAGACTCCGATTCCCCGCTGCGCATAAGACCGTTATTCACATAAATACAGGTAAGCTGATCGCCCACAGCCCGGTGAACAATAGCTGCCACTACCGAGCTGTCCACCCCTCCTGAAAGTGCGCATATCACCTTGTCTGCGCCAACTTTTTCTTTAATTGCCTTTGTATGGCTCTCAATAAATGAGTGCATCGTCCAGCTTGGACTACAGTGACAAATACCAAAAATAAAATTTCTCAGAACATCAGTGCCTATAAGGGTATGAGCTACCTCGGGATGAAACTGAACTGCAACAAACGGTTTTTCCTTATGTCGAAGGGCGGCATAAGGTGAGTTGTCACTGACTGCAGTTGCTTCAAAACCTTCCGGAATAACATTGATTCTGTCACCATGACTCATCCATACCTGATGTTTCGCCCCTCCTGTTTCAAGACCGGCAAACAACCCTTCAGTAAAGTTTGCTGAAAGAAAGGCTTTGCCGAATTCTCTTTTTTCCGCCTTCTCGACACTGCCACCCAGTTGCTGGATCATCAACTGAGCGCCATAACAGATCCCAAGGAGAGGAACGCCGAGGTTAAGCAGCTCGGGATCAGAGTGGGGTGCATCACTGTCATAGACAGAACATGGTCCCCCAGACAGCACAATTCCAGTCGGTTTCAATTCCTTTATCTTTTCAATGGAAACCGAAAAAGGGTGAATTTCACTGTAAACTTTCTGCTCGCGGATACGCCTGGCGATAAGCTGTGTAGTCTGTGAGCCAAAATCGAGGATAATTATTTTTTCATCATCAATATTCATACCTTTCCACTATCCATTTGGTAAATGAGTAAAGTGCTAAGCAGTGCGATAATTTGGTGCTTCCTTGGTAATAATAACATCATGGACATGGGATTCCCTTAAACCTGCCGCAGAGATACGTACAAATTTGGCCTTCTGCTGAAGCTCTTCAATGGTAGCGGCTCCAACATATCCCATTCCGGAACGTAACCCTCCAAGCATCTGATAGATAACAGTAGAGAGAGGCCCGCGATATGGTACTTTCCCTTCAATACCTTCAGGAACCAGTTTTGCGGTACTATCCATCCCGGATTGGAAATAGCGGTCAGCGGATCCCTGGCTCTGCCCCATTGCACCAAGAGAGCCCATTCCTCGATATCCTTTATAGGTTCTACCCTGATACAAAAATGTATCTCCGGGGGTTTCATCGGTTCCTGCAAACAGACTCCCCAGCATCACTGTGGAGGCTCCAGCGCCAATAGCCTTTGCCAGATCCCCCGAATGCTTGATGCCACCATCAGCAATAATGGGAATATCATGCTTATTCGCTACACTGACACAGTTTTTAAGCGCGCTCATCTGCGGCACTCCCACACCGGCTACTATTCGTGTGGTGCAGATAGAGCCGGGACCGATACCAACTTTTACTGCATTTGCACCCGCCTTGATAAGATCCATGGTGCCCTCCCCCGTGGCTACATTTCCCGCAATCACGGAGAGATCAGGAAAACTGTTTTTCACCATGGCAACCGCCTCAAGAACTCCCTTGGAGTGACCATGTGCAGAATCTATGACAACAACATCAACTCCTGCATAAAGTAATTTTGCTGCATTTGCTTCAATTCCAGGCCCGACCCCCATGGCTGCACCGACAAGCAGACGACCAAACTGGTCTTTTGCAGCAAATGGATATTTTTTAATCTTCTCAAGATCTTTTATGGTGATCAAACCCTTCAAGGTCCCTTTATCGTCTACAACCAGCAATTTTTCAATACGATGTTCATGCAGCAGGGCTTTGGAATGTTCCAGATCAATGCCGACCTTTGCAGTTACCAGGTTCTTGCTGGTCATCACATCAGCAACCCGTAACCCGTCATCAGAAACAAACCTCAGATCCCGATTTGTCACAATTCCCGCCAGTTTGCCCTCATTTACCACCGGCAGACCTGAGATTTTATAGGTACTCATGATTTTCTGAACATCCGCCACAGACTGATTTTGAGTCACGGTGATTGGATCAATAATCATCCCGGATTCTGATTTTTTTACTCTTTCAACTTCAAGTACCTGCTGATCCACCGTCATATTCTTGTGGATGATACCCATGCCGCCCTCTCTCGCCATTGCTATAGCTGTACGATGTTCTGTTACTGTGTCCATTGCAGAACTGACGAGAGGCGTATTAATAAAAATCGAATCAGTGAGCCTGGTTCTGAGATTCACCTCGTCCGGCAATACTTTTGAAGCGGAGGGTACAAGAAGCAAATCATCGAATGTCAGTGCAGTTTCTATATTTTCAGGTAACATGGTCTCTCCTTGCCTGATATTTCATTTTTGTCTCTCAAAACCAAGTTACACCTTGATTTTTTTCACTATCATAGTATGACAAACTCGTAAAAATTCAAATTTCGGAATGGTTAAATAAAAAACAGCTCTAAGAGACTTTAAAAAAATAGTGCTACTATGCTTTTAGAAATTAATGCGGAAAACCCACAACTACGTCTGATCGAGCCAGTCATAAAACAGATGAAAAATGGTGCTCTTGTCTGCTATCCTACCGATACAGGATACGGTATCGGTTGCGATCTATTTAACCCAAAAGCGATAAAACGATTAATACAGCTGAAAAAACGACCCAAGAAAAAACCCTTTTCTTTCATGTGTTCCAACCTTACACATATCAGCCAGTTTGCTCACGTCTCAAATAGTGCCTACAGGCTCCTTAAAAGAAACCTTCCCGGCGCCTACACCTTTGTACTTCCAGGCACAAAACTGGTTCCTAAAATAATGGCCACCAAACAGAAAACCGTCGGTATCCGGGTTCCTGCCCACCCGATCTGTAAACTTCTTATCGAAACACTGGGCAACCCCATCATAAATACCAGTGTTCAGCTGGACGGTGAAGAAGATACTCTTGCTGAACCTTTTGAAATTGAACAGTACCTGAAAAACAGGGTAGATGTCATTATTGACGGCGGCCGTGTCTTTCCCGACCCTTCGTCTATTATCGATCTTACCGGCGATTATCCGGTGATACTCCGCGAGGGTAAAGGGGATGTTACTCCGTTTCGCTGATCAACGCCTCTTTCAGGGATTTGCTCATGGTAAAATGAAGCGTTTTTCGCTCCGGGATTTCCATTATTTTTCCAGTGCGGGGGTTCTTGGTTGAGCGGGGCTTCCTGCTCCTTACGGAAAAACTCCCGAAGCCTCGCAATTCAATGTGCCTGTCCTCCACCAGCGCATCCACCATTGTCTCAAGTATAATATCCACGGCCAGACTCACATCCTGTTTCTGCATGGAAAGTTCACTGCTTACCTTATCTACTAAATCTTTTTTTAACATATGGGCACTGTTATTCCTGAAAGTTGATGGCGTCGTAAAAACTCTTCATATGAGTATAAAAAAAGGTTGTCCTGCCTATGGCAAAACAACCCTGGACTATTTACACTGATAAGTGAAGCCGCTGATTTATTCTTCTTCCACAGGCTCACCACCTTCGGCAGCTGCTTTCAGCAGATCTCCAAAAGTTGAGGGTGCGCTTTGCGCCGGCTCTTTCTCCGCCTTCTTAAGCTTCTCTACAGCGACCTCTTCGTCTTCACCTTCAAGGGTCTTGATGGAAAGTCCGATTTTGCGGTCTTTGGCAGAAACGTTGATAACAATAGCCTTGAGAGAATCACCCACCTGATACATTCCGATTGGTGTTTTCACCTTATCTTTGCTGATTTCCGATACATGGACAAGGCCTTCAATACCTTCTTCAAGTTTCACAAACACACCAAAATCAGTTACATTGGTGATTTCTCCTTCAATAACGGTACCGGAAGGATAGTTATTATATGCGGCCTGCCACGGATCCGGCACAAGCTGCTTAATACCGAGAGAGAATCTCTCATTTTCCTTATCGATCTTCAGCACAACAGCCTGAATCATTTCACCCTTGGTGTACTTCTCAGATGGATGTTTGATTCTCTCGGTCCAGGATAAATCAGATACGTGGATGAGACCATCGATACCTTCTTCAATGCCGATAAACACTCCAAAGTCAGTAATATTCTTAATTTTACCTTCAATAACGGAGCCGACCGGATAGTTTTCTGTAACCAGATCCCAGGGATTAGGCTGCAGCTGCTTCATACCGAGGGAGATACGCTTGGTTTCAGTCTCAATATTGAGAACCAT
>LGVF01227153.1_pt1 | contig 22634 bp, 21 predicted proteins | sample 469901 | NCBI WGS metagenome assembly LGVF01 (sample SAMN03893561, study PRJNA290197) | marine sediment metagenome | material: sediment; isolation source: combined push core samples #3730, #5133, and #5579 collected at Hydrate Ridge | place: Pacific Ocean: Hydrate Ridge
TGGATTGAAAATCCATGTGTCGGCGGTTCAATTCCGTCCCGAGCCACCATTTTATATAATAAAAAGACATCTAGCGATGTCTTTTTTTATTTCTTCTTAAAACCAGCATTAATAAGTGCTTGTTCTGCCTCTTTATGTGTAGAGTAATGAATTACTTTAGATTTACATAGTTCTTTAATTTTTTCAACTACATTGTTTTTAGGACCTTCAAACTTACTTGCAAGATAATCTATTTCATATTTTTCAGAACAGTTAAAAAATTTTCTATCATCAGACATATTATACCTCCACTATATTAGTTTATTTTATAAACTAACTATATCACATTTTAAAGTGTGTTTGAAGAGAAAAAGAAATACCTGATATTAATTAGTATAATTTATTGAGGTGATATAATGAAAAATGAAAGTTTCTTGTTTTTTAAAACTCCAGAAAGTTTCTATAAGTTTCTTGATTCTTTAGATATTTATAATAATTGGAAAATTACAAAGGGAACAATGAATTCTAGAGGAGAAAGTATTAGAAACAAAGGATATACAAAATTTTTAAGGGAAAGATTTAACAATAAGAAAATGTTTAGAAGAAGTGTTTCAATAAGTGAAATTGTTTCTTGGCTTGATAGTTTTGTTATTATGCGTAGATTCTTTAAAAAGCTACATTCATCAATTACAGTTGAAGAGTTTAATAATATTGAATTATATTGTGAGTATATGATAAAGATGTCAAAAAAAATGAGAATTGACTTTATACTAAAGTATAAGAATACTATTTTACTAATAGAATTTAGGATGGTAAATAATTTTACTAAAATCAAAAGCACATGGGATAAGAAAAAAGTTGAGTTGTTAGTATATAAAGAACTGTTAGAGAACTATATTCCAACTGAAACAAGAATATTAACTTTTGCATTTATAAGTCTTTTTGAATATGATGGAAGAAATATAGAAGATATTCAATTAAATTATAATAATAATCAGGTAGACTTCTTAGTTAAATATTTTACTGAGTTTGTAGTAAAAAAATATAAAAACAATGAAAAATAAAGATTTTTATTGAGATAGTATTTATGTTATACTTTTTACAAGAATAATTTTTACATATTAATAGTATGTTAAAAAGGGGTATCAAAAGAGAATGTTTATATTTTCTTTTGGTTTTTCTTTTGAATAAGGAATAAATTATTAATATTAGATTTTACTTTTTAAAGGAGGAATAATATGTTTGAAGTAGTACTAGATTGGGACATGATGAATTATTTTATATTAATTGGAGTTTTACTATTTGTAGGGAAAATAGTTAAAGAAAAATTACCATTTTTAAATAAAGTAATAATTCCAACTGCCTTAATTGCAGGATTTATAGGATTAATTCTATCTGAAGGTTTTATAGGATTAATTCCTTATGAACGAGGTGGAGTTTTGAAAGACATTGTTTACCACTCACTCGCAATTGGGTTTATAGCATTATCACTTAAAAGAGATACAAATAAGACGACTAAGAAAATTTGGTCTACAGGAATGATTATAGTTATTATATATTTATTACAAGCAATTATTGGAGCAGGTGTAGTTGTACTATTCTTTAAAGATATATTCTTAGGAGCAGGGTTGCTTCTACCATTAGGATTTGGACAAGGTCCAGGCCTCGCTACAAGTATTGGAGCAGGATATGCTGATGGTGTTGGTGTATTAATAGATGGTGCTGCACTTGGAGCTACAATAGCGTCAATAGGATTCCTTGTTGGTGGAGTTATAGGTGTAATTGCACTGAATTTCCTATCAAGGAAACATAATTTAAATGTTGATAAAATTCATAAAGAAAATTCTACAATAAAAGAAACTTTTGAATTTGAATCAATTAAAGAGTTACGAGTTTTTGATGCTCTTACTGCTCAAATTGCAATAATTTTTGTAATATACGGAGCAGTATATTTAACACTAGTATTTTTAGAAGGATTTTTACTTCCAATGCTAGGTGATCTTGGAGAAACATTTGCAGGTGTATTCCACGGATTTAATTTCTTAATTGGTATTCTTTATGCATTGTTATTTAAGAAAATTCTTGTATATTTTGATAGTAAAGGTAAAAATGTTAACTTCATGACTAATAACTATATTTTATCAAATATTAGTTCTATAGCATTTAACTTCTTAATTGCAGCTGCAGTTTTAACTATAACTATTGAATCAATTCAAAGATATTATTTATTTGTAATTATATTAGCAGTAACAGGTTCTTTATTTACTTTCTTATTGGTAAAATTTCTTGTTAAAAGAATATATGATGAGAAATATCAAGTACATTACTTCCTTGGAATGTTTGGTATGTTAACAGGAACAGCTTCAACAGGACTAGCATTACTAAAAGGAGTGGATTCAGACTTTACTTCACCAGTAGCAGAAGAAATGGTCTTAGGAAGTGGAACAGCTATTTCTATGGCACTACCATTATTTGCTCTTCTTATGTTCCCTGGTTTAGCAATTACATCAGGTAATAATTTCTATAATGTTTTAGTATTCTTAGTACCAGGTATCTATATGTTAATTCTTATAGGTGTTGTATTATTTATTAATAGAAAAAAGTAAAAAATATATAGAGGTAATTTTTAATTGCCTCTTTTTTATTTGTTTTTGGTTTATGTGAGTGATATAATAATTTATGAAATTAGTAAATTTTTTATCTATTTTAAGGAGGAAATTATGTCGTTTTATATTAAAGATATTAATGGTAAAAGAATTGCAACATTTGAATATTATCAGGGGACTCATGAATGTTCTGATTGTAATGAAATTATTATTAAAGCTGGATCATTAATGAGTAAACACGTTTTATGTTCGGATAAGTGGTATGATTGTAAATGGATAGAAGATGCGAGACAAAATGCAATAGAAAATAAAGTTGTTGAAGAATTTGATGATGATTACTATATACTATTAACCGATATGAATTGTGAATCTCCAAGAAAAGCCGTATCTGTCTTGTTAGGACACATACAAAATGATTCTTGGGATATTATGACAGATGAAGAAGGACATTCTCTTAGAGAAGTGTTCCGAAAATAAAAAAGGATAAAAATATCCTTTTTTATTTGTAAACATAAAACATTTTTAGACTTTGTATGTTAGAATATAAAGAGGTAATACTGAAACTAATGGATATGAGAAAGTATCCCATATATAAGGAGTGTTGAGATGGTAATTATACTGACAAATGATGATGGTATTGAATCTTCGAAATTAAAATATGCAAAAAAGATATTAAGTAAATATGGAACAGTTCATACTATCGCTCCCATGGCTGAGCAAAGCGCTAAAGGTATGTCATTAACAATAGGTGGATTTAACTTTGATAAAATTGATGAATTTAATTATAGTGTTGAAGGAACACCTGTAGATTGTATTAATTTCGCTTTGGGTGGACTTAAAATAAGACCTGATTTTATATTTTCAGGAGTGAATAACGGATATAATTTAGGATTTGATATTAAATATTCTGGTACTGTAGGAGCGTGTTTCCAAGGGCAGTATTTTGGGTTAAAAACTATAGCAGTATCAACAGATTATAAGGGAAGCCTAGTTTTAGAAAAAGAATTAGAGAAGACAATGGACTATATTATGGAGAATAATTTACTATCTAAGGATTATACATTAAATGTAAATTTTCCTCCTGAAAAAGATTTTGAATCAAAAGGTATAAAATTTACTGTACCATTTTATAGAGAGTACGATTATAAACCAAAGATGACAGAAAACAGATACGAACCTAATAGAAGATTAATTTGGGATGCGGTTTTACCTGAAGATTCAGATGGATATGCAATAAGACATGGATACACATCTATTTCTAAATTAGTAATTTGATAATCCACTACAGTAGGTTATCTTTTTATTTACTAAATCAGCAACTTGAATTTTAAAGCATTGTATGACAAAATATCAGTATAAGGAGTGGTATAATGAATAGTGATATATTTATTCAAAAAGGATTGAATGAGGAACAAATTAATGACTAAAAAATATTTTATAATTAGTGATATACATGGACATTATGATGAAATGATAAGAGACTTAAATATCCATAAATACAATCCAAATGATATTAATCACCATTTACTAGTTCTTGGAGATTTATTTGATAGAGGAACTCAATCAAAAGAAGTTTTAGAATATATGTATAATCTAAGATTAAAGAATAGAGTTACTATTATATTAGGTAATCATGATACCTTCTTAATACAATTTTTAGATGGTGAATATAAGAAATTATTATTCAATATGACTCACAATGGATTCAAAAGTACATTAGAAAGTTTAGTTGGAAGATCACTTACATTTGATGAAAATTGGAATGACATTAATTATGAAATTAAATCTAAGTATATCTATCTTTATAATTTTATATCTACTCAACATTTATATATAGAGATAGGAAAATATATTTTTGTTCATGGAGGAATAATATATAATAATGGAGATTGGAAAAATAACGAAGAAAGAGATTATACTTGGAGCAGAGAATCAAATCTTGAAAGAATTCCGGGTAAAATTGTAGTCTCTGGGCATGAAAGAGTATCAAAGATTAGATTTCCAAATATGAATCAAGAAGAACTTGTTTTGAAAAATCCTGATGCATTTAACATTTTGGAAATGGAAGGTAAAATACTTATAGATTCATACGTAGAAATCAGTAAAAAAATCAATGTATTAATACTAGAATTAGAAGGTGAAGATTAGAAAATATTCTTCACCTTTTTAATTTAAAATATATGCTTTAGCTCTATAAAGTGATAGCGATTACATCATACTGCCACTTTTACTTTGAGGTTTTAAAATAATTATGTTATTATGAAATTAATGAAGAAATAACTACAATAAGGAGTGAAGAATATTGAAGAAAATATTATCTGGAAATGAAGCGGTAGCTAGAGGAGTTTATGAAGCTTCTGTACATTTTGCTTCAGCATATCCAGGAACCCCAAGTACAGAAATATTACAAAATATTTCAACATATAAACATATATATGCAGAGTGGGCTCCAAACGAAAAAGTAGCGTTAGAAACTGCTATTGGAGCAAGCATTGCAGGAGGTAGAAGTTTTGCTGCAATGAAACACGTTGGAGTTAATGTAGCAGCTGATCCACTATTTACTTTTGCATATACTGGTGTTACAGGAGGTTGTGTTTTAGTAACAGCTGATGAACCAGGTATGCATTCTAGCCAAAATGAACAAGATAACAGAAATTATGCTAAATTTGCTAAGATACCAATGTTAGAACCATCAAATAGTCAAGAATCTAAAGATATGATTATTGATGCTTATGAGCTTAGTGAAAAGTATGATTCTGTAATCCTTTTTAGAATGACTACAAGAGTTTGCCATTCAAAGAGTTTAGTTGAATTAGGTGAAAAAAAAGAAGTAGAATTAATTCCTTATAAAAAGAACTTTGGAAAATACGTAGCAATTCCTGCTATAGGTAGAAAGTTAAGACATAAAGTTGAAGAAAGAATGAATATTTTAAAAGGATATTCTGAAACATCAAAATGGAATTATGAAATTGATAACAATTCTAAAATAGGAGTTATTTCATCAGGAATTGCATTCGAATATGCAAATGAAGCTTTTGGCGATACTGTTTCTTATCTTAAACTCGGATTCACAAATCCATTACCTGCAAATTTAATTTCAGATTTCTGTGATAAATATGAAAAGGTTTATATAATTGAAGAAAACGATCCTTATATTGAAGAATTCGCTAAAATGTTAGGGAAAAACGTTATTGGTAAAGAGTTATTTCCTTATTCTGGAGAAATGACACCAGATGTAATTAGAAGAGCTGCATTAAGCGAAAATTATAAAGGTGTTGAACTTAATGAAGAGTTATTTGTGGGAAGACCTCCTACATTTTGTACCGGATGTCCACATAGAGGATTCTTCTATGAATTAGGTAAAAAACGTAAAAAAATTATTGTTGCTGGAGATATTGGTTGTTATAGTCTAGCTGTAGGTGAACCTTATGATATGATGGATACATTAATTTGTATGGGCGCATCATTTAGTTCAGGACATGGTATGCAAAAAATAATGGAAATGAAAGAAGACGATGATAGAAGAATAGTTACAGTTATGGGAGATTCAACATTCTTCCATACAGGAATTAATTCCCTAATTAACACTGTCTATAATAAAGGTAATACTATAAATGTAATTTTAGATAATAGAATTACTGGTATGACAGGGCAACAAGATAATCCAGGAACCGGACTAAATTTAGCTCAAGAGACATCAACAATTATGGATATCGAGGGTATTGTAAGAGCTATTGGTATTAAAAATATAAGAAGAGTAAACCCTAATGATCTTCAAGAAACAAAAGATGCAATTAACTGGGCTTTAGAACTTCAAGAAACTTCAGTAATTATTACGGATTGGCCTTGTAAATTAAAGAAAAGATATAATGATGATGATTTTGCTAGATATGATAAAATGTGGCAAACAAAAGATAAAGTAATTGAAGATTTATGTACTGGTTGTAAAGTGTGTTTAAGAAGTGGATGTGCTTCATTGATATTTGAACCAAGCACTAAAAAAGTAAGCATAAATCCTAACACATGTGTAGGATGCGATGTATGTCTTCAAATTTGCCCTTACGACGCAATTGTAAAGGATGATAAATATGTCTAAATCAATAAAGGTTGTTGGCGTAGGAGGACAAGGAACTATCCTTTTAGCTAAAATATTAACTACTGTATTCGTTGAAGCGGGTTATGATGTTAAAATGTCTGAAATACATGGTATGAGCCAAAGAGGTGGGAGTGTATCAAGTGAAATTAGATATGGTGATAAAGTATACTCACCAGTAATTGAAAAAGGAGATGCTTCAATCTTAGTATCGTTAGAACAAATGGAAGCTGCTAGAAATGTTGATTATTTAAAAAAAGATGGAGTATTAATAGTAAATGATTATAAAATTCATTCTATGGTTACATTAAATGGTAATATTCCATATCCAGATACTATTTTAGAAGATCTAAGTAATAGAGTTAAGACTTATGTAATAGATGGAACAAATAAAGCAGTTGAACTAGGACTTGATAAAGTAATGAATATTATCATGTTAGGTGCTTTATCTAAAGTTATTGATTTAGATAATCTTAAATGGGAAGATGCAATAAGAGAAAATGTTAAACCTCAGTATGTAGATATAAACTTAAAAGCATTTAAAATTGGGCTTAACGAAGTAAAATAGTTATTTGAACCTCTTGAATAAAAGTAGATACATTTGTATCTACTTTTTATTATGAATATACGTAATAAAATGTTAAAATATATATAACAATATGTGAGGTGAGAAATAATGAAACTACAATATATACTGAAAATCGGAAATTACTTAGGGCTTATATTAGTTTCTTTTATTTTGACTACTAAACTTTTTTATGGATTAAATTCTAATATTCAATTAATTGGGACAATTTTGATAGTGTTAATAATGATAATTATTAGCTTTCTACTTAAAAAAGTTACTAACTCAATATTTAGACTTGGCTCATTTTACTTAATGGTAATTATTGCAACAGTAGCTTATACACCATATTTAGTAAGAATTGATACAATAGATACACCGCCTTTACTTGAAGAAAAAGCGTACTTTCCTCATGATGTAGGGCTTTATGTTGAAGGTAATGATTACAATGATCTTTTTGAAATGAAGATTAATGATGATGAAACAGAAATTATTTTTCTAACTTCTTCAGGAGTTATTGAATTATTTGATATTGTTAACGAAGAATTTTTTGTATTTGATCTTTATGAAAGTAGCTACGCTATTGATAAAAATGATAGAATTATAACTTATCATTTCTTTGAGGATAATATATTAGTTTCGGTCACTAAGGGAAATATATATGAACTAGTATTAATTGATATTAAAGACAAAAAGATAATAAATAATGTTGAAATATCTCTGAGAGTTGTTGAATTAATTGAGAATGAAATTTATATGACTGCGTCTGACACAGGGTACAAATTTACTCTTAATTCTGATTTAACAATGGTTCAAATGCAAGTATTTGATGAAGAAATAAGTTATGCTGCAAATGTTGAAGATGGATTTTTAGTAACCTACAAATATGAGAATGGATATTCTGATACGCTTATATATTCTGATACGTTTATAGAAACTGATGACAATTCTTTAGTAATCCAAAGTACAACTGTAAAACATAATGTTCAAGTATTATATGATAGTACAATAGTAATAAACACAAGCACTCCTAGTTATATGGAATTAGACTTCTTAGAGTTTGTTGAATATCTAGACATTAATTCTACTTTAGCAAGATATGACTTAGATTATGTTGGAAGTAATAATATTGTTGTTCAATCAGATTTTACAATCCAGACTGACGGAGAATACTATTATATATCTATGGGATGGCCTATGTATAAAGATATAATTTATATTAAGGAAGATGCGGGCAATATGGCTTATTATGATGATGTATTTTTCTATCAACAAGGAGAGGGTATTAGATATAATATGGGATTAGTTGTAACCAATGAAAATATTTACTTCTTATCTCATGATGGATTGTATTATCTCCAACATACAGAAGATTTTAAATCATACTCTTATATCTTTCCAAAATCACTGTTTTATGCCTCACTGTTTACACTTCCTTTATTTACTTTAGGTAAAGCTAAAGTAAGGGATAATAGCACTGATTTTAGATATAATAGAAGCAATTATGATACACATAAAATGGTTGATAAAAACAAAGCTAAAAAAAGAGAAAAATGGTAATTACTATAATGTAAAAACAAAGAGGATTTTTGTCCTCTTTTTTTTATTAAAACAGTTTGTTTGTAAGCGTTTGTATGATACTATATATTGTGGTAAGACACACTATATTTTTAAAGGAGTTAACTATGGAAAACATAAAAGTTGTAATATGGGGATTCGGGGCTATGGGTAAAGGAATGGCCGACATGCTTTTAACTAAAAAAGGAGTTGAAATCACAGGTGTTTGTGATCTTCATCCTGATTTGGTAAATAAGAGTATTTTTAATGTATTAGAAAGCAAAAAAGGAAATCATGAAGAAGTATTAGTTAGTGACAATATTGAAAATTTGTTAGATAATAGAAAGTGTGATGTTGTTTTACTTGCAACTGACTCATATACTAGCAAAGCATTTCCAAAAATGAAAATGATATTAGAAAAAGGAATTAACGTTATAAGTACAGCTGAAGAGATGGCTTATCCTAAGGCACAGGAACCAGAATTAACAATTAAATTAGACAAGATTGCTAAAGATAATGGAGTTACTGTACTTGGTACTGGAATAAATCCTGGATTTATTATGGATTTATTGGTTGTAGCATTATCTGGAGTTATGACTGATGTTGAACATATAGAAGCAAACAGAGTTAATAGTCTTAGTCCTTTTGGACCTGCGGTTATGGAGGAGCAAGGAGTAGGAATTACTGTAGATACATTTAATAAAGGTGTAAAAGATAATACACTTGCGGGTCATGTAGGATTTGCTGAAAGTGTATTAATGATAGCTGATGCTATTGGAGTTAAGTTAGATGGATTTGAACAACAAATGGCACCGATAGTAACTTCTATTGATCGTAAAAGTAAATATGGAGAAGCATTAAAAGGAAATGTTGCTGGTGTAAATATGACAGGGCAAGGTCTAGTTAACGGAAAAGTATTTATTGATATGAAACATCCTCAACAAATAGAACCAGAGCTGGAAGGAACACATACTGGTGATTATATAAATATTAAAGGAACACCAAATATTCATATGGCTATTACTCCAGAAATTGATGGAGGAATAGGTACTATTGCGATGTGTGTAAACATGATTCCTCATGTTTTAAATGCACGTCCAGGATTAAAAACAATGCTTGATTTACCAGTGCCAAGAGCAATACTTGGCGACATGACGGAGTTACTCGAAGACTAAATATTTTGAGGAGTGATTTTAATGGCAACTGAGAATAAGACTAAGAAACCCGCTTCAAAAACTACAAGTGTAAAGAAACCCGCTTCAAAAACTACAAGTGTAAAGAAACCAACTACGAAAAAGAAGACACCAGCAATAAAGAAAAACCCTGTTACTAAGAAAAAAAGTACTACGTCAACTAGTAAACCTAAGGTAAGTACGATTAAGAAAAAACCTGCACCAAAGAAAAAGAAACCAGAACCTAGAATGACTGAAGTACTTGAAAAAGTAATGAAAGACAGCTTAGTACAAAAAGATAAACCAATAAAAAGAAAAAAAGGTAAAGTCTTTTACCTTGTGTTCTCAATTATTTTTTATGCAGGAGCATTTTTCTATATTAATAATATTTTATATGATAATAAAAACCTTTTAGAAAGTGCTTTATTTGCATTTGCAGCACTATTTGTGGTTTTTGTATTATTGCAATTTAATGTGCATATGATATTTGTTAATTTCTTTAGATTGCCATTTAAATATTTATGGGATCAAACTAAAATGGAAATCAAAAAAGAAGTTGAACTAGATGAAAAAGCACATTCAAGTAAGTTTCCATTTAGAAGATATAAAGCATTATTTACTTTAACTATATATACAATAATAATATTATTATTGGTTGGTTCTCAAATTTATAATGGAATTATAGATGGAGATAAGGTTTTATTAATAATAACTCAGTCATCATTGACACTATTAGTATTTCTAATAATAGTATGTTCATGGCAATACTTATTTAATATTTTACCTGAAGTTTTAGATAAATCAATTGATGCTAAAAACGGCTTTATTCTAACGTTATCAGCAGCAGTAATGATAATATATTTAATATTCAATATATTTGACATAATATATTTGGCTGAGATGATGATATTTATCTTAATTATTGGATTTATAGCATTATTGGGTGTAAATCTAAATATGATTGTTGGAGAAATAAATATCTTTCAAAATTTAAAACAAAGACATTCAAAAACAGTAACAAGAGTTGTATTTATGATATTCTTTTCATTCCATTTGTATGTAATCTTATATGCTAGCGTTGTAGCATATTCAATTTATAGATGGGAACCAGAAACATATAATTTCTCATATGAAGTATATGAATACGAACAAGTCCCTGAATTATATGACGGAACCAATAATGTAATTCAAGAAGTGTATTATCCTACAGGAACAATATTAACTACTGTATACGATATTGATGGACGTGTTATAACTGAATACTTAAATGAAGATGGATATCCAATATCTCCTGTGTATGATATTACAGGAGCTAGAATTATGGAATATTATGATGTATTTAATCATCCATACAATCCTGATTGGAGTCCTGTATACGATGAAGCTGGGATGCCTGTGGATACATTCTATTTCAATGGAACTACTTTAGTAGGAGTTTCAGCAATGTCTAAAGGTCATGATTATGGAGACTTTTTGTATTATACAGTAGTTACTGTATCAACATTAGGCTATGGAGATATTACGCCATCTACTGAATATGGAATTGCTCAAGCATGGGGAGGATTCCTAAGTATTTATGGATTTACTTTCTTTGCATTGTCTATTAGTTTTGTGAGCAATATAGCTATAGAAGGCGCTACATCAACAAGGGAGGAAGATGAAAATGATTGATAAAGGTACTTATGTTCGGATTAGAAGAACATTACTAGATGCAAAAGAAAGATCTGATAACCTTCCTTCAGAAACCAAAAAAGTACCCTATAAAATGTGGGTAAAAGGATATTTGTTAAAGGAAGCTGATTTATTTGATATTGTTAAAATTAAAACTATTACTGGTAGAATTGAAACTGGTCGTTTAAAAGAGGTTGAACCTCCGTATAGACATTCCTATGGTGACTATGTTTCAGAAATACTAGTATTGAAAGATATCATTATTAACGATATGTATGGTGAAAATAATGAATAATACATATCAAGCGGTAATGAATAGAAGAAATGAAATAATGAAAAAATCTGTGGGAATTGATTATACAAAATATGAACAAACAGGTATAGGATTTGACTATGAATTAATGATGAATAGTCAAGGATATAACATTGATAAGATAAAACAAATTCAAAGTGAAAATATGGTTGGTAATACTCCACTTGTTGAACTAAAAAATATAACAGAGTATGCAAGAAAGTATACTAAAAAAGGCTATGGAGCGCGTATTTTCTTAAAAGATGAAGCTGCTAATATTAGTGGTTCTTTCAAAGCTAGAAGAGCTGCTCTTGCTGTTGATAAAGCTAAAGAATTAGGGTATAAAGGTGTAATTGCTGCAACTAGTGGTAACTATGGAGCTGCTGTAGCTGCATTAGCTGCAAAAGCAGGATTAAGATGTATTATTGTACAAGAAACATTTGATTCAAAAAATATATCTCAACCAGAAATATCAGAGAAAGCAAGAAAATGTGAAGCATTTGGGGCAGAAGTTATTCAATTATCTGTAGGACCAGAATTGTTTTATACTTTCTTAAAATTATTAGAAGAAACTAATTATTTTAATGCTTCTTTATATTCGCCTTATGGTATTATGGGAATTGAAACTTTAGGGCATGAAATTGCTGAAGAAGTTATGGAAAAAGCTGGGAAATATCCTGAGGCTGTTATTATTACAAATGCTGGTGGAGGAAACTTAACTGGAACAGCCAGAGGATTAAAAAATGCTGGAGCAATTAATACAAAAATAATTGGTGCAAGTGTAAATCTTTACGGTCTTCATATGGCATCAGACATAGATTTTAATAGAAAATCATTTACTACAGGACATACTGGTTTTGGGATACCATTTGCTACTTTTCCTGATAGATCAGATGTACCTAGAAGTGCAGCTAGACCATTAAGGTATATGGATAGATATGTAATGGTTAATCAAGGGAGTGTTTTCTTTATGACACAAGCTCTTGCATTACTAGAAGGTATGGAAAGAGGCCCTGCAGGAAACACTAGTTTAGCCGCTGCATTTAGCCTTGCACAAGAAATGAGAGAAGATGAAATTATAGTAGTTCAAGAAACAGAATATACTGGAGCTGGAAAGCATATTCAGCCTCAACTTTCATTTGCAAAAAGAAATAAAGTGAAGGTAATATTCGGGAACCCACTAGATGAAATACCAGGAAAAAACATAATTCTTCCAAAAAACGGAAGTTATCTAAAATATGAAGAAATAAGTATGGAAAATTTAAGAAAAAGTTATCTAAAAAAATATAAAAATATGAAATTATCCAAGGAAGATTACAAATTTTTAAGTGAAGAATTAAGAGTAGATATTAGTACAATAAAAGACATAATTTAATAGGAGGTAATCATGAAAGAAAGAAAAGATGATTACTTAGTAAGAAGAGAGCATCTAAAGAAACTAAGTGATTCGGAATTAAGAGCGTACTTTTTAGAATTGTCAGAAAAAATAGTTGATCCTTTATTAGAATTATCATATAAGAACACTACAAAATCTATCGAAAGAAGTGTTCTTTTAAGAATGGGATTTTCAAGTATAGATGCTAAAGCAATTGTAGATATATTAAACGAAAATAATCTTTTAAAAAAGGGTGCTGGTCACTCAGTATATATCCTGTCAAAAAATAAGAGTATGAGTTTAGAAAAAGCAGGGAAATTAATACAAAACGGCGACGAAATTGAATACTTATTGGAGTATTTTAAGTCTCATGAATAAGTTAAAACCTAACGAAAAGTTAGATGTCCATAAAATTCTAGAGGGTCTAGAAAACTATCATCCGAAACGCCGCGGATGGGTATGGAGAGATATAGCTCCACAGACAATTGGAGAGTTTACATATCAGCAAGCAAGTCCATCTTTGAAAAATTTCGTACCATTACCGAGCGCACGAAATATAGGAAATATTGATCCACAACCAGATGCAGTAATTACAACTGAAATTGCATCGGGTAGATTTGAAGATGATATAAGACGAATGAGAATGGCAGCTTATCATGGTGCCGATCATATAATGGTTATAAGAACTGCAGGACAGTCTCACTTTGATGGTCTTTTAGAAGGAACTCCACAAGGTATTGGAGGTATTCCGGTAACTAGAAAACAACTTAGAGCCCAGCGTAGAGCACTAGATATTATCGAGGAAGAGGTAGGTAGACCTATCAATTATCATTCGTATGTATCGGGTGTTGCAGGACCAGAAATAGCTGTTCTTTTTACTGAAGAAGGTGTTAGTGGAGCACATCAAGATCCACAATATAACATTTTATATAGAAATATAAATGCTATAAGAAGTATAGTTGATGCTGCAGAGAGTAAGATGATTATGGCTTATGCAGAGATGGCACAGATTGATGGTGCTCATAATGCAAATGCAACTGCAAGAGATGCTTGGAAGGTTATGCCAGAACTTTTAGTACAGCATATAATCAATTCAAAGTTTAGTGAAAAAATTGGTATAAAAAAAGGGAATATTTGTCTTTCAACAGTACCTCCAGCTGCATCTCCTACACCAGACCTAAAGTTGAATTTACCATATGCAGTAGCACTAAGAGAGTTTTTAAGTGACTATAAGATGAGAGCACAAATGAATACAAAATATATGGATTCATCAACAAGAGAAGCAACTGTTACCCATGTATTAAATCTGTTAGTTTCTAGATTAACAAGTGCAGATATTCAAAGTACAATAACACCAGATGAAGGAAGAAATGTACCTTGGCACATTTATAATATTGAAGCATTAGATACTGCTAAACAAGCAATGATTGGAATGGATGATTTATTATCTATGGTCAATCTCAATAATGATGGTTATTTACATGATAAAAAACGTGAAATTCAAGAACGTTCAATTTTAATGATGGAAGAAATTATCGAAATGGGAGGTTACTTCAAAGCTGTTGAAGCAGGTATGTTTGTTGATAGTGGTGAGTATCCTGAAAGAAATTCTGATGGTATTAGTAGAGATATAAATGGTGGAGTTGGAGCTAACACTGTTATTGAAAGAGATGATGACTATCTTGCTCCAGTAACTGCTCATTATGGATACAATAATGTAGAACAATATAATGAAGAATATATAGATAATCCTTCAAAATTAATTGATGGATGTACTTTCGAAAATCCTGAAATGATTAAGTTTATTGATGAGCTAGATGATACTGATAATGTATATTTAAGAATGGAAAAAACGGAAAAATATCGTACAGGTAAAATATTAAAACCTGAAGTTGAGTGGCTTGGAGACGGAACTGTTGTTGTAGATTTATTTTTCCCAACTTCTGAGAGAATAGCTGAAGCTGCAGCTATTGAAACTGGTAAGAAAATGAATCTTATCAATATAGAAGTAATACATAAAGAGATATTACATCCAAGCGAAGGTACTAGAATTCAAATAAAAGGTACATTCGATTTTGATATTGAAGTAGATAAACTGGTTCTCCCAGAAATAATTAAATCATATTCAGAAGATGAGGTAATTGATTTTATTAAAAAGAATCCTATCAGAGTAGTTGCAGGAACTGCAGGAAATGATGAGCATAGTGTTGGTATCAGAGAAGTTTTAGATATTAAGCATGGTGGAGTAGAAAAATATGGTATTAAGTATGAGTATCTTGGAACTAGCGTTCCTATTGAAAAGTTTGTAGATGCAGCTATTGAAACTAATTCAAGTGTTATAATGATGTCTACGATTATTTCTCATGATGATACTCATTATAAAAATATGAAAAAACTGCATAACTACGCTGTTGAAAAAGGTGTAAGAGATAAATTAATTTTAATTGCTGGAGGAACTCAAGTTACTCCAGAGATTGCAAGAAAAAGTAATATGGATCAAGGATTTGGTAGAGGAACTAAAGGCATACACATAACAAGTTTTATTATTGATAAGATGAGAGAAATGAAGAACCAATAATGCATATAGATGCACTAGTTGCAGAAATAGGATCTACCACTACTTTAGTAAATGCCTTTTCAGTAGATAATCAAAATCCAATGTTTTTAGGACGAGGTGTAGCGAACACTTCAGTTGATACAGATGTTAATATTGGGCTAAAATTAGCTATTTTAGATTTGTGTAAAAATATGGATGTTGATGAAATTACATATAGTGAAATGTTTGCATCAAGTAGTGCAGCAGGTGGATTACGAATGACAGTTCATGGGTTAGTATATGAGATGACAGTAAGAGCATCACAAGAAGCTGCGTTAAATGCTGGTGCAAATATCCATTTAGTAACTGCAAATAAAATAAATAAAGGTAATCTTGACGAAATTAAAGAAATAAATCCAAATATAATTTTAGTTGCAGGTGGAACAGACTATGGAGAGAAAGAAACTGCAATATTCAATATAGAAAGAATATTAGAACTTAACCTAAATATTCCAATAATTTATGCAGGAAATATTGAAAATCAAAAATCAATCAAAAAAATATTCGAAACAGCAAATAAAGGCAAATATTTAAAAATTGTAGAAAATGTCTATCCAAGAGTTGATCTTTTAAATATTTTGCCCTTAAGAAAAATAATATATGAAACTTTTGAGGAAAATATTATTCACGCTAAAGGAATGGAACGAATTTTCGAGATGGTAAATGAAAAAATAATGCCAACTCCCGGCAGTGTTATGGAATCAACGATGATTTTATACGAAAATATGGGAAATATTATGACAATTGATGTGGGTGGAGCTACAACAGATATTCACTCAATTGCAATACCGAGTGATGATTTTAAGATATTTCAAGAGGGAGAACCGCTTTCTAAGCGCACAGTTGAGGGAGATTTAGGAGTTTTTATTAATCATAAAAATGTTGTAAAATTATTCAAAAATAATGAGTTTTTTGAAAAAATAGGATTAAAAAATGAGAAAATTGAAGAAATATTCATAAATTACTCATATATTCCTCAAAATTCAATCCAAAAAAAAATCGTTTTGGAGCTAACTAAAAAATGTATGAACATTGCACTTAATCGACATGTTGGTGATACAAAAAGAGTTTTCACATCTTCAGGACAAAAAATTATTCCTCAAGGAAAAGATCTAACTCAAGTCGAGTCGGTAATACTAACTGGAGGAGCATTAATTAATTTAGACAATACAGAAAAGATTATAAATGATTATATACAAAAAAATCCAACTAAGCTACTTCCAAGAGAGGGAGTCAAAGTTTACAAGGATAATGATTATATTATGGCATCTGTTGGAGTTTTATCTTTAAAATATCCAAGTATTGCATACAAGTTATTGAAAAAGTCTTTTAGAATTGAGTGATATTATGTATCCTAAAATTGTTATTAATAAGAAAAAATTTAGACATAATTTAAAATATTTACTAGATATTTCACATAATAGAGGAATTTCTGTTATGGGAGTATCAAAAGTATTTTGTGCTGACCAAAATCTAATTGATATTCTAAATGAAGAGAATATTGACTATATTGCTGACTCAAGAATTGTTAACTTAGCTTCTATATTAACTGATAAACCTAAAGTCTTACTAAGGCTACCTTCAGTTAGTGCCGCAGAGGAAGTTATTATAAATTCTGATATTTCTTTAAATTCTGAGCTGTTAACGATTAAGGAACTTAATAGATTTTCTAAGAAACATGATTTGATTCATGGAATTATACTTATGATTGACTTAGGTGATTTACGTGAAGGATTATTTTATGATAAAGATGTTTTTAATATCATAAAGGATATCCTTTCTTTGAAGAATATCTCATTAAAAGGTATTGGAACTAATCTAACTTGTTATGGCGGTGTTATACCTACTCCAGAAATATTAACAAAGTTAGTTGAATATAAGACAAGAATTGAGACTATGTTTGATATATCGCTGGGGATTATTAGTGGAGGGAATTCTAGTAGCATCGAATTACTTCTTGATGATAAAATACCTTTCGGAATTAATAATTTGAGGCTAGGAGAGTCAATTGTTCTCGGTAGAGAAACTGCTTATGGTTCCTTTATTGATAACACTTACTCTGATGTATTTACGCTAGAAGCTGAAATAATTGAACTCAAGGATAAACCAAGTATTCCCATAGGACAAGTTGGGATGAATGCCTTTGGAAAAGTACCTGAATTTAAAGATAAAGGTAATATACTTAGAGCGATTCTATCTGTGGGCAAACAAGATGTAGATCACAATGAAATAATACCTTTTGATAATATTAATATCCTAGGTTCAAGTAGTGATCACATCATAGTAGATGTATCAAACTCTGAAAATTTATATGAAGTAGGGGACATTATAAAATTTAGATTGACTTATGCTTCTATATTGTCTTTAATGACGTCAAAATATGTGAGTAAACATTATGAATAGTATATATCGCAATACATATTCAGAAATTAATCTTAAAAATATATATAAGAATTATTTAAGTGTTAAAAAATGTATAAATACTAAAAATATAATTCCGGTAGTTAAAGCTAATGCTTATGGACATGGTGTAATTGATGTTGTTAGATATTTATTATCTAAAAATATTGACTACTATGCTGTTTCAACTCTTGAAGAAGCTATTGAATTAAGAAAAGAATTCGATAAAATAGATATTTTAGTAATGGGAATTGTTCAAAGAAAATATTTTGAGATTGCAGCTAAAAGTAATTTTGTAATTACTATCAGTAATTTCGATCAAATTGCAGATTTAGCCCTTCTAAAAACTACTTTAAAAGTTCATTTAAAAGTGGATTCAGGAATGAATCGACTTGGGTTTAAAAAAGACAAAGATATTTTGAATATATTTGACATATTAAGTAGTAATTCTATGATTATTATAGAAGGAATTTACACACATTTTTCAACTGCTGATAATAATTATGACTACTACAAATACCAATTAAGAAGATTTGAGCAAGTATTAAAGATGATACCATATAACTTTGATATGGTTCATGCATCAAATTCAAGTTCTTCGATAAAATATGAACAAGAGATACCTTTTACCACACATGTGAGACTTGGAATTAGTCTTTATGGATTGACGTTAGATTCAGATACCAAATTTTTAGAAAATACCTATAAATTGATAACACATGTATCTGAAATTAAACATCTTGATATTGGTGATAAAGTAGGTTACGGAGCCACTTATACCGCTAAACAAAAGGAAATAATTGGTGTACTTCCTATTGGATATGCAGATGGATTTATTCGAAAAAATCGTGATGGTGATGTTGAAATTAACGGGAAAAGATACCAAATAATTGGTACTATTTGTATGGACCAAATGTTTATAAAAATTGATGACAATATTTCTAAAAAGGATGATGTAATATTATTTGGAGGATTGATTTCAATTGATGAAGTTGCTACAAGATTAGATACAATAAATTATGAAATTATATGCCAAATTACGTACAGAGTTCCAAAAATATATTCAAAATAGAAAGAGTGATTTTATGAAAATTAATGTATTTTCTGAGATAGGAAAATTGAATTCGGTTTTACTTCATAGACCGGGAAAAGAATTAGAAAATTTAACTCCTGATTTACTTGAAAGATTACTATTTGATGATATTCCTTATCTTAAAGTAGCACAAGAGGAACATGATGCTTTTGCTGATGTTTTAAGAGAAAACGGGACAGAAGTATTATACATCAAAGATATGGTTATTGAAGCATTAAACCACCACCCTGAACAAATTAATAACTTTATTACTCAATTTGTTGAGGAATCTGGTATTCTTTCAAAATCGGTAAAGAGTGCTATTTATGAGCATCTTAAAAGTTTAAATATTGACCTTTTGGTTGATAAAATGATTGTTGGAATTAGATCAAATGAGGTTATAAGTAAAAACAAAGTTTCTATTATGGATATGTTAGAAGATGAGTATCCATTTTACACTGATCCAATGCCTAATATATTATTTCAAAGAGATCCTTTTGCTAGTATTGGGAATGGTGTAGCAATTAATAATATGTATACAGAGGCAAGACAAAGAGAGACTATCTTGAGTGAGTATATGTTTAAATATCATCCAAGATTTGAAAATGAGGAAATTCCCTTTTATATTAAACGTCATAACAGGTATAATAGTGAAGGTGGAGATATATTGGTATTAGACAAAAATACCTTAGCTATTGGGATATCTAAAAGAACAGATCCAAGAGCTATTGAAAAATTGGCTAAGAAGTTATTTAATGAGCATACTTCTTTTAACACAATATTAGCTTTTAATATTCCTAAAACAAGAGCATTTATGCATTTAGATACTGTTTTTACTCAAATAGATTATGGAATATTTACTATTCATCCAGGAATAATGAAGGATTTAACAATCTTTGAGTTAACTAAAGAAGATGCTTTAGTTAAGGTATCAAAAGTGGTTACTTCACTTGAAAATATATTAGAAAAACATTTAAAACGACCAATTAAATTAATTAATTGTGGCGGAGAAGACACTATTACTAGTGGTCGTGAACAATGGAATGATGGAGCAAACACTTTAGCGATTGCTCCGGGTAAAGTTATTGTATATTCACGTAATCATGTCACTAACGAGATATTAAGAGAAGCAGGTGTTACAGTACTTGAAATACCTTCAAGTGAATTATCTCGTGGGCGTGGTGGACCAAGATGTATGAGTATGCCGTTAGATAGAGAAGATATATAATATAATAGGAGGAAATTATGGATTTAAAAAACAGAAATTTTATCACTTTATTAGATTTTACACCTGAAGAAATCGACTATTTAATTGTATTATCTTCACGTTTAAAAAGTGAAAAATATGAGGGTATTCCTCATCGACATTTATCAGATAAAAATATAGTTTTATTATTTCAAAAAGATTCAACAAGAACACGTTGTGCATTTGAAGTTGGAGCCCTAGATTTAGGTATGGGAGTAACATTCTTAGGACCAAGTGGTTCACAAATGAATAAAAAAGAGTCAGTAAAAGATACAGCTAGAGTACTTGGTAGAATGTATGATGGAATTGAATTTAGAGGATATAAACAAGCTGATGTAGAAGCCTTAGCTAAGAATTCAGGTGTTCCTGTATGGAATGGATTAACTGATGTTTACCATCCTACCCAAATTCTTGCGGATTTTTTAACAATAAAAGAGTTATATGGATACCTTAAAGGAATTAAATTTACTTATGTTGGAGATTCAAGAAATAATATGGGTAACAGTTTGATGATAGGTTCAGCAAAAATGGGACTACACTTTACAGGTGTTGCACCCAAAGAGCTTTGGCCAGATCAAGAATTAATTGATACATGCTTAGAAATCGCCAAAGAAACTGGGGCAACAATTAATTTTACTGAAGATAAAATGATAGGTACTAAAGATGCAGATGTGATTTATACTGATGTATGGGTATCTATGGGTGAACCTAAAGAGGTTTGGGATGAAAGATTAGCTTTATTAAGCCCTTATCAAGTTGATATGGAAATGATTAATAATGCTAAACCATCTGTTGCTTTCCTACATTGTTTACCTGCATTTCATGATAAAGAAACTGAAGTTGGAAGACAAATTTCAGCTGAATATGGAGAAAAATATCCAAAAGTTAAAAATGGTGAAATGGAAGTTACAGATGAAGTAATAGAATCAAATAAAAGTTTTGTTTTTCAAGAAGCAGAAAATAGAATGCATACTATAAAAGCAGTAATGCTTGCAACGATGGGAGAAAATTATGAGTAGAATAGTAGTAAGTTTAGGTGGAAATGCCTTAGGGAAAAATCCACAAGAACAAAAAGAATTATTAAAACAAGTAGCGACACCTATAGTAGAATTAATTAAAGAAGGACATGAAGTTGTAATTGCACATGGAAACGGACCTCAAGTGGGAATGATTAACCTTTCATTTTCAGAATCAAGTTCTACTCCAGATATGCCATTTCCTGAATGTGGAGCAATGAGCCAAGGGTACATTGGTTATCATCTTCAAAATGCAATAGGAAATGAATTATCAAAACAAAATATTGATAAAGTAATTGCATCAATTGTTACTCAAGTAATAGTAGATGAAAATGATCCAGCATTTACTAGACCAACTAAGCCAATTGGAAGTTTTTATACAAAAGAAGAAGCTGAACAATTAGCTGATAAAATGGGTTACGATATGGTTGAAGACTCTGGTAGAGGTTATAGAAGAGTTGTACCTAGTCCACTACCAATCGATGTTAAAGAAAAAGCAGTTATTAAATCATTATTAGACGCACATCATATAGTTATCACTGTTGGTGGTGGAGGAATTCCTGTTGTAGTTAAAGGACATACTTTAGAAGGTGTTGCAGCAGTAATTGATAAAGATAATGCATCAGCAAAATTAGCTGAATTAATTGATGCAGACATCTTAGTAATTCTTACAGCAGTTGATAATGTATTTATCAATTTTGGTAAACCAAATGCTGAAGCTCTAGGTGAAATATCAATTAAAAGACTAGAACAATTAATTGAAGAAAAGCACTTTGCTGAAGGATCAATGCTACCTAAAATAAATGCTACAATGGCATTTGCTATGAATAATAAAATATCTGTTATTGCATCTCTTAATAATGCTAAAGAAGCATTTAATTTAAAAGCTGGAACAATAATAAGAGGATAGTAAACAAATAAAAAACTCCAAGATGAATTAGTTCCCTTAAAACGGACAGTTAATAAAAAAGAGTCATAAGAGCTTGCTCCCGAA
>LGVF01035599.1_pt1 | contig 22597 bp, 20 predicted proteins | sample 469901 | NCBI WGS metagenome assembly LGVF01 (sample SAMN03893561, study PRJNA290197) | marine sediment metagenome | material: sediment; isolation source: combined push core samples #3730, #5133, and #5579 collected at Hydrate Ridge | place: Pacific Ocean: Hydrate Ridge
CTTCGCTTAATGCTATCCCTGCAACCCATATGGCTCCCGACGAGTTGATAGAGGGTGGTCGCGGTTGTGGCGGCTGCCACAATATGGGTATAAAAACTGAGGCACAAAAGAAAGAGCAGCTTGAAAAGGGCTACAGGTACCAGAACAACTCCTGTGATGAATGTCATACCCGTCATTCTTTCTCCAAAAAAGAGGCACAAAATCCCAGGGCCTGTCAGCAGTGCCATATGGGATATGATCATCCTCAGTGGGAAATGTGGTCCAGCTCAAAGCATGGGATGCGCTGGTTTGCCAAGCAGAACGGTGACCTGCCGCCGGATGCTGCAGCTCCAACCTGTCAGATCTGTCATTTGCCTGATGGTACTCATACAAATGAGACTGCCTGGGGGTTTCTTGGCGTTCGTTTGCCACTGCCCGATGATGAGCAGGCGGCAGCAGATCGGGTAGTTATCCTTAAAGCCCTTGGTGTACTTGATCCGGTAACAGGGGAAGCGACACCCATTCTTGATGCTGTGAAGGCCGTACGGATGGCAAAGCTTGACCAGGAATCATGGCAGAAGGAACGGGATAAGATGCTGAAGGTCTGTGCGCAATGTCATTCGCCGAGCTATGCCAAGGAACAACTTGATATGGGTGATTCGATCATGATGAAGGCGGATCGATTAATGGCGGAAGCCATAACGACCATCGCTGCACTCTATAAAGATGGTATCATCAAGAAACCGGCCAATTATCCGGCCAATTACCCCTTTCTGCTGACTTTTATGCATACCAACGGTGAAAGATGGGATAAAGACTTGGATAAGCTCTCCTATATCGATCAGGTTCTGGTAGAGATGTATATGAAGCACCGGATGCGTACCTATCAGGGATTTTTCCATGTGAACCCGGATTACGCTTACTGGTATGGTTGGAATGAGATGACCAAAGACCTTGGTGAAATAAAAGAACTCGCAAGGACTATGCGGGCTCAGCATTAGGAAGGTTAGGCTGTTAGGGAAAAACAGTTAAGTTATAACTTTTTGTTAACAGCCTACATTGTCTGGACTCAATGTTGTTAAAAAGCAATCTACAAGCAAGGGAAGATCTTCTCTACGTTCACTGATAGACGGCATCTGAATATTAAAATCATTTATTCGGTGATAAAAAGCTTCGTTAAACCGGCCCTGCTCAACCTCTTCGGAAAGGTTTCTATATGAATGTGCAGTTGGTATTTAGTGGCCCTTTCCCGAATCACTCGATTTCTTGTTTTTTATTACAGAAGTTCAGGAGTAAGGTACTGAACTACAATGTAGTAATTATAAGAGGGAATCATGAAAAAATAGTTGAATCTTAAACGTAATCATTTTTTTTGGTGGCTTTTTTTGTGGGTATATGTTCATAGTGTTTCATTGTGAGCATATGCTTATTCGAAAGGGGCAATTTAAACTATCAGAGCAAAAATGACAAAATAGTAAAATCTCAAATTTTCTATCGCTGCTGACTTCCAGCTTAAAAGATTGGAAACTTGAACTGTTAAAGGTGAGAAAAATGAAAAATCAAACAGAAGACGGCAATATTAAGTTATTTAAATTTTTCACTATATTTATTGGCGTTAGTCTGATGTTTTTGGTTCTTGTCCTTTTGCTGGGTGGTGTTGTTAAGATATCATGGGAATTCCAGGAATTTAGTACTGTAGTTGATTACTACTCAAATCTGAAGGGTAACGAGTATTTACTTTGCGTACTGTATCTTGGTATATTTCCGTTCTATTACAGTTATATATTTAAAGATTGAACCAGTGTCATGTCCATAAATCACCTTATTACTCTCACTACTCGATGTCTCGTGAACTCGCTAATCGGTTGTTCTGAAAATTTAATCCTCAACATATCATGTAGATATCTGTGGTTAAATTTTGGGAGTAGTTCTGTTTATAGTAAAACTCCTCATCTCTGGACAAACATGAATTAGCAAGTCTCTTCATATTTTATATGAAACTATATTAAGTTGAAATGGAAACCTTGAGGAGAATGAGAAAATGAGAGCAATTCCGAAACAATTTTTAGCAGGTGGAAGTGTTGTTTTTTGTGTTTTTTTATTTGGGTCAGCTAAGGCAGCTGAACATGCTGACAAGGTAACGGAAAGGTTTCACACGGTCGTGGATTTTTACACAAATATCAAGGGAATTGAATATGTCTACTGTGTAATTTATATAGCACTGTTCTGTGTTTTATATAGCTATCTATTTAAAAATGAAAATAACAAAACTACAGGAGGAAAAAAGGAATGAAAGCATTTTTAAAATGGTTTTTCACATATATTACCGCTTTCTTTTTCATATTTTATTTTTTTCAATCAGCCAGTGGATTAGAATCGACTCCCCCGGAAGGCCTTAAAGTCGATCAATCACAGGAAGATGCTCCTGCTCCAAAAGTCCATATTCACGATCTTATGCCGCAGGTGGTCGTACTCGACAGCATGGCTAATCTGTATGAGGCTGTCGAATTTGACCATGAGATGCATGCGGTTGAAGTTGGCTGTGCTAAATGCCATCATCATATAGTCGAACATACCGACCAGACTTGTACTATTCATAACGTTGTCGATCAAACAAACGATCCTTTCTGTGCCAGATGTCACAAGGGCTGGTTTCCAGGCAGCCTAGATAAAGCTAAATGCAAGGATTGCCATTCTCCTGATCGCTTTACTGCAGATTATCTTAATAAGATAGAAAAAGACAAAGATATATACCATCGTGATAACATTGGCTTGATGGGAGCATATCATAATCAATGTATGCGTTGCCACGTTGAAGAGGGTATCGGCGGATGTCAAGACTGTCATGTACGGACCGAGACTGGTGACAAAGAGTTTCGTGCTGATGCCGGGGCATCCGGTGCCACAAAGAAATCTTCCGAAGACGGCCATTGAAATTAAGATAAACGATGAAAAAGCTTGTTGCGGTAAGAGGAGAGATATATGAAATCGCTTAATCGTAGAAATTTTTTGAAGAGCGGCCTTGCAGGCGGTGCGTTGGCAACTTTTCTCGGTAGAGAAAAACCTGCCCAGGCACGGGAGTTCAGCGGCTATACTAACAAGGGTACGGGTGTACTCGTCGACCTGAGTCGCTGTGTCGGCTGTCGAAGCTGCGAGGCAGCCTGCAACCGTGAACAGAACTTACCAGAACCGGATGTTCCCTTTGATGATTTTTCCATCTTTGATACGGAACGCCATGGAGGTCTCAAAAGACGTACCTCGGAAGGTGTATTTACGGTTGTAAACCGATATAACCCGGAAGAACTCGACCATCCGCTCTTTCGCAAATTTCAGTGCAATCATTGTGAGGAACCAGCCTGTCTGACATCTTGTTTTGTCAACGCCTATACGAAAACGCCCGAGGGAGCGGTCATGTACAATCCCAAAGTATGCGTTGGCTGCCGAAACTGTATGATCGCCTGTCCTTTTTATGTTCCTGCATACAGTTATTCCAAGCCTCTCAACCCTATCGTGGAAAAATGCATCATGTGTTATCCCACCCGTCTGAAATTTGGTAAACCCCCAGCCTGTGTTGAGGCGTGTCCAACAGAAGCGCTTACCTTTGGATCCCGTGTGAATGTATTGAAGTTTGCCAAAGAACGTATTCGTCAGCATCCGGAAATATTTGTTGATCATGTCTATGGAGAGAAAGAGGTGGGCGGCACCGCCTGGCTTTATATTTCCCCTGTAGATTTTAAAAAAATCGGTTTTGACATGAACCTGGGCCATCAACCCATTATCAATTATGTGAAGTCGTTTCTTGCCACAGTTCCCATGGTGCTCACCATCTGGCCAGCCCTTTTTGCAGGATTTTATCGGTTGGCTAACCGTAAAGACGGATTGAAAAAAGATAATAATGAAGGAGCACGGGAGGAATCTCAATCATGAAACGATATACTGCAAAAGGAAAAATCCCTGTAGCTTCATTGACCAATGAAGACGGGAAAACACGCTACACTTTAGTCAATAAACTTCTGCTCGGTTTGTCGATTCGCGAATATATTATTCAAGCCCTGCGCAATCCGATGAACTGGCTGCTGGGTGCGATTTTTGCCATTGGAATTCCAATGCTCATTGGTCGTTTTATTAATGGCTTGGGTTCTGTTACCCACGCTTCATATGATTACCCCTGGGGACTTTTTCTTGGAGTGGGGCTTTTTGTCATGGTGCCCATGTCTGCTTCCGGTTTTATGCTGGGAACAACAGTGGAACTTTTCGGCCGTAAGGATTTCAAACCCATCGAACGACTTGCCCTTTTGAACGGCCTGCTTGGCTATTTTTTCGCTGTAGTCTATCTGCTTGTTGATCTCGGCCAGCCCTGGCGCCTGGTTTACCCCATGATCGTTTCGTTTGGGCCGGCAGCAGTTCTCTTTCTCGTTGCCTGGCATGTTGCCACATATCTTTCGGTACAGATAGTCGAACTTGTGCCCTCTCTTTCTGAGTGGATGGGATGGAAAAAGCCTCAAGTAGTCATTAAAGGTATGATTCTCGGCTTAACCGTTGCCGGAATTATCCTCTCAACCCTGCATCAAGGTGCCCTTGGCGCTCTTTTCAACTATGCACCGGGTAAGGTACATCCCCTCTGGTATTCAGCCCCATTTCTCTGGTTCCATTTTTTGTGTTCCTCGATATTTGCAGGACTCTCCATGGTGATTGTTGTCAGTACCATTTGTAAAAAGACCATGGCCTGGCGCTGTGATGCCAATTTCCTGGATAATCTTGATGAAATTACCTTCGGGCTGGCCAAGGGCTGCGTCATGGCACTCTCCACCTACCTCATCATCAAGATCATCGCCATCGCCCATGACAGTGACTGGTACTATCTTCTAACCGGATGGGGAGCCTGGTTTCTATTTGAGTTGCTGATTGGTACGATTATTCCCCTCGTCCTGTTCACCTTTGGTATCAAAAACAGGATGGCAGGCTTGGTGCGCTTTACCGCACTGATTGCCCTGTTCGGCATTGCGCTTAACCGGCTCAACACCTCCTTAATCACCTTTAACTGGAAATTATATCAGGAGATTCCTCATATAAAGGAAGTGATGATCACAATTACCCTCTATGCCATCTTCATTGCAACATATAGGTTTATCCTTTACCGACTGCCCATTTTATACACCTGGCAAAGTTCTGAAAAGGTCAAAGAAGAGGCTTGATGAATTGAGTCCGAAAAGCAGCAGATAAACGCAACTTTTGAACCAGGGGCATATACGGGGATACACATTCTTGAATATGCCCCTATTTGTTGCCCGGTACATATGTAATACGAATGATTTATATGTGGGGCAATACGGTATTACTCGATATCTATCCTGATTCGTGCCGCTTATAAATGGCCTTTTCCTCCTAACCTCTCGATGTCTCGTCAACTCGCTAATCGGTTGCTCTCAAAATTTAATCCTCGTCATATCACCGGTGCTTGCGGTTAAATTTTTCTCAACTCTTGTACGTCCCATTTTACACAATCCCATTCCTCAAGGATGTTCTATTTGTCAAAGTACTTCATCCAACTTTATACGATGCCATCAGGTGTGGGTGTTTCAGACGTTCTTCCAGCCTGTCTCCACGGGGATGATGTGTGAAATTATCTTTGAAAATATTGTCGAAGACGAGAAACTTGTAAATAGCAAGAGATGATGATAGGATCAGTGCGAAATAATTTAATTAAAAACTTAAATGTTTTCGTCTCCAGGTAGACGTTTGTGGTATGTTGTTGTGGTCCGGTGATTTTTTTTGGCAAAAAAATTCCGCAAATAGAATTTTTTTGTTGTTTTTTGTTTCGGTTTTGCCCATAAATAAGGTGTGTTGCCAGATTTTTTTGTTATGCTGAACTCGTAAGTCAGGACGCTGCCTCGGTACTTTGTCTGGTTTATGAGTATCATTTTGAGCGAATGAAGGCTTTTTTCGGCAATGGAGAAGTTATTTCATATTCTGCGTCAAATTCACTGAAGGAACAGGATCTAATTCATGGAAAAAGTAGAGAAGGGAAAGACTAGGGTTTTAAAAGGATTCTTTTTCGTTTTGCTGTTCATTCTTGTTATGAGCGGACAGAGAGCCATGTCCATGAGTGACGAGGATTGTCTTGAGTGTCATGGTGAAGAGGGAGCCACGGCAGAAGAGTCAGAAAAGTCTATTTATGTGGATGCCGAAATCTTTGCCCATTCCTCCCATGGGGAGGAGGGGTGCATTTCCTGTCACCAGGACGCGGATGTTGAAGAAGACGAACATCCGGTTCCTTTAGCCAAAGTAAGCTGTGAAGAATGTCATGATGATGTCGCTGAGATGTATGATAACAGTCTGCACGGCAAGGCAAGGGAAAGGGGGGATGATCTTGCCCCGTACTGTTTTACCTGTCATGGAAAACATAATATCCTGTCAAGTGAAAACCTTGATTCAACCACCAATGTATTCAATATTCCACAAACCTGTGGAAGCTGTCACCAGGAAGGGACAGCAATGACCAAGACCCATGTTATTTCAGAGCATAATATTCTGGAAAATTATTCCATGTCTATTCATGGTAAAGGCCTTCTGGTTGATGGACTGAAGGTTACAGCCGTATGTACCAGCTGTCATACTTCACATAATCTGTTGCCTCATACCGACCCTGAATCCACAATCCATCGTGACAATATTGCAGCCACGTGTATGCAGTGTCATGCCAACATTGAGAAGATACATAAAAAGATTATCAGAGGCGAACTCTGGGAAAAAGAGCCCCAGAAAATTCCTACATGCGTTGAATGTCATCAGCCTCATAAGCAGAGGAAAGTGCTCTATGCTGATAGTCTGCCCGATTCGTATTGCCTTGAATGCCACAGCAATCCAGACCTGATAAAAGTAGGCCACGATGGGGGCGCCATAAGCTTATATGTGGATGTGGAGGAGTTTGATGAATTTGAAGGTACGATGCATAAAAAAGAGGGCATAAGTTGTGTAAAGTGCCATACGAACATGGACAATTCCAGGGAAATTGTCTGTCAGGGTTCCGGTCCGGTTGACTGTTCGTCATGTCATGCCAATCAGGATCTGTTTTATAAACAGAGTGTTCATGGTAAGAAACTCGCAGAGAATGATCCCAACGCTCCAAGTTGTGCCGATTGCCACGGTAAACATAACAATATGTCAAAACAACGGGTCGATTCACCTACAAATGCCAGAAATGTCCCCAAACTCTGCGCTCAATGCCATAGGGAAGGAGAAACGGCCGCTATCCGAACAAAAAGCGGTGAGCATAATATCATCGCCCATTTCAGTATGAGTACTCATGGCAAAGGCCTTGAAAAAAGAGGTTTACTGGTATCAGCCACCTGTACAAGCTGTCATACCGCTCATTCTATTTTGCCGGCTGCCGATGTTGATTCAAGTGTTAATCGGCATCATATCACCGACACCTGTGCAACATGCCATTTTGGCGTTGCCAATCAGTTTGAAGGATCTGTACATAGCCAGCAGATGGCGGGTGATAATACAGAAGTCCCGGTATGTAACGACTGTCATTCGTCCCATGAAATAGAGCGTATTGATCAGTCTAATTTCAGAAAGCATATATTTGACCAATGCGGAGATTGCCATGAGCAGGAGTCACATAGTTATCTTAACAGTTATCATGGTAAAGCATCCCTGCTGACAGGTGGTGAAAGAGTGGCAAAATGTTCTGACTGCCACGGTGCCCATGATATCTTTCCCGAGAGCAATCCTAAATCACTCCTCCATGAGGGGAATGCTGTGGAGACTTGCAGTAAATGCCATCTTGGCGCGAATACAAATTTCACCGAGTATCTGACTCATGCGTCCCACCATGATAAAGAGAGATATCCTGAGCTGTATTATACTTTCTGGATAATGACTACTCTCCTTACCATAACATTTTTTATTTTTGGTCTACATACGATACTCTGGTTTCCACGCTCATTGAAAGAACGCCTTAAGAGAAGGAAAGCTGAACGAAGAAAAGAATAGGTTAATAAAAAACGGTCCCTCTAGGCCGACAGAGGAAAAGGGAAGTTGAAATGAGTGAAAAGGAAATTGTATACGTTCAAAGATTTAGTGTTTTTGCCAGGGTACTGCATTTTACCGTGATTGTCAGTTTCATGACCCTGGCAGTGACTGGTATGGTTTTGAAGTTTGCCAGTGAAGATTGGGCTGGTGCCATTGCGGACTTCTTTGGAAGTTTCTGGGTTCTCGGCATCCTGCACAGGATTGGTGCGATTTTCACTGTCGCTTATTTTGTCTTACATTTTGTTTTAATCTTCCAGAGTTGGAAAAAGACCTCAAAATCACTGTTAGGTTTTCTTTTTGACAAGACAGTTGGCATGGTTCCCAACCTGCAGGATGGTAAAGAAATAGTCCAAACTCTTAAATGGTTTGTCGGTAAAGGACCAATGCCACGATATGGCCGCTGGACATACTGGGAGAAATTTGATTATTTTGCTGTTTTCTGGGGTGTTGCAGTAATTGGGGGTACCGGATTTTGTCTCTGGTTCCCTGAGATGGTCACCATTTTAATCCCCGGAATCTGGCTCAATGTAGCTACCATTATTCACAGTGACGAGGCTCTACTGGCTACCGGTTTTATTTTTACAATCCATTTTTTCAACACTCATATACGTCCGGAAAAATTTCCCCTCGACAAGGTTATTTTTACAGGAGCTATAACCCTTGATGAGTTGAAGCATGAGCGCCCACGAGAATATGAAATGCTGGTGGAAGAGGGACGTCTGGAAGATATCATTTGTAAAAAGCCCCCCGGGTGGCTTGTGTTTTTTGCATATGTTTTCGGATTCAGTGCCTTGACAGTCGGTGTTACTCTTGTTTTTGGAATTATTTATGCCATGGTAAAGAGTATCTTTTAGTACCGTATGGCTATCACTGACAAACTACCTTTACGTACACGACTGGGCACTTATGCAACTGTAATACTGATAGCTCTTCTGAGTTTCTTCTTACTGCGGAATTGTGTGAGTGCTGTTTATTATGGTGCTACAGTTAATGAGAATGAGTTAACCAGTTTTTATGAACTCGGTTTTGACGCTGGCTCAAAAGAGACTGATATGATGACCGAGGGGCTGGAAAATGAAATTACAAATCCCTTTCTTCTGAAAGTGTATCAAAAAGGTTTTCGCGAGGGAAGAGATTCGATAAGAAGTACTTTGAAAAGGGAAAAAAATGAAAAAAACTAAATTTGTAACAGCCGGGCTTGTTTTTCTTATCAGCTGTATCAGTTTGCCATATTGCTTGCTCGGAGCAGAAAATGGTATTCCAAGGATCGACACAAAAGAGCTGAAATATAAACTTGACCATGGCGAGCCTATGGTACTAGCCAATGCATTGAGTTCTATTGAATTTAAAAACTTGACCATCAAAGGGTCGATTAATATTCCTGTCAGCAAGGTTACTGCGGACAATCCATTGATGCCAAAGGACAAAGATCAGCTACTCGTTTTTTTCTGCAAAGGTGTTATTTGTGTTAAAAGCACAGAAGCTGCCAAAAAAGCTATCGATCTTGGTTATACAAACGTTAAAATTTATGATTCAGGACTACCAGATTGGATAAGACATAGATTTCCAGTTACCCGAGCTGTAGATTATCCACATGTTGAGATTCCAAGAATGTATCCGCAAGAAGTGTATGAAAAACTGGACAAAATGGTTTTGCTCGATATCCGGGGAGAAGAATCAAAGCAAATAGGTGTGATCAGACCTGGCGTTGTTATCAACATATCCCTCGACTATTTTGAAGAAGAGTTTAATGTACTGCCTAAGGGTAAAACAATTGTCTTAATCGATATTGCCGGCAAGCAGGTTGATATTTGCGGCAGATTCCTGGTCTATAAAGGTTATGCAAATCTAGTTGCAATGGAAGGTGGGGCTCCCGCCTGGATCAAGATGATCAGGAGAATGGAGAGAAAGAACAGTAGTGAAAAGCTGCATGAGTAAAACAAATGTAATTTAAACGTCCAACTATCTCTGTTTGAATATTTTCCATTCGGGAAATGTTCTTTTTATCAGCCTGGAGGCAAGCTCTTTATCACATTCTCCGAAATCATCACTGGTCCCGTAAATTACAATTGCGCCGTCGGTCATGAACCGGATCCACGCGCCGCCGACAGGGCATACATTGGCCTGTGGAAAGCCATAGTCACAAATCTCTTCTTCCGTAGCTTGTAGTATCTTATGGTGCCAGTCATCACCGGAACGGAGACAGGTCATCTCCCAGACCTGCCTGACGGAAACAGATACCAGAAGAACTTTTCCGTTGTACCCTTCAGGCAACACAACACGGCGAATCCGTTTTTCAGGGTTCTGCCCGTGAGCTTGGGAAACTTTCAGGGCCTTGGCTCTGCGCCGCAGCCGGACAGCCCATCGAATATCGCCCTTCGCCTGCCGATCATCAGCCTCTTTTTCAAGTATTCGGGCAATCGGATCGAATTCGTCCTTTTTTAGAAATATCCGGGTTTCATCCATGATACGGATGGCTTCTTCCAGGTCATCGGATTTCAAGTGGGCGAGGAATGCATTTCCACCATCGGAAGTCTGCTTGGCAAGGTACCTGTTTTTATTCATGACCTTCCTCCGGAAACCGGTGAATAGGGTGACGCTCCTGCCACTTTCAAGATATCATGTGCCTACTCTTTTATACCTTGTTTTCGACTGGTGATATCTTATCGCCAGTATTGAAAGTGTCGTTTGCAGTTGCTCCATGCCACAGCGGCGGATGGCGCTGTGGATTTACCTGACCGACGCTCTGGGCGATAGCAACCGGGCAGGAAATATCACCAGCGGAAATTATGAACGAACAAATGTCATAACTTATAAATGGATTGATATGCAAAAGAATAACACGAAGTTATAATAAATTAAAAATAGTATTTTGACTTGTCGTAAAAAAAACTGCTATAGGTACAAAAGCATAAGTCCGGGAACTATATTTTTATAGTCACCTGTGAATAATATAAAGAGAAAGCAGATAACAATCGCTTTACATACACTGAAACTATTGGAGAATGATCGATGAAATTTGAATTGACGGAAGAGCAGAATTTGATTCGAGACATGGTACGCAGCTTTGCTGAAACGGAATTAGCACCTTCAACACAAAGTCGTGACGAGGAAGAACATTTTGATCGTGAACTGATGTTTGACAAACTTGCAGAGCTGGGCCTTACAGGGATTATTTTTCCTGAAGAGTATGACGGAGCAGGAGCCGATTATATCAGCTATGCCATTGCTCTGGAAGAATTGTCCAGAGTGTGTGCCTCGACAGGTGTAACCCTTGCCGCTCATCTTTCTCTTGCGGCAAATCCTATCTATCTCTTTGGTACAGAAGAACAAAAACAGAAATACCTTATTCCGTTAGCTCTGGGAGAAAAAATGGGAGCCTTTGGTCTTACTGAACCTTCGGCCGGGTCTGATGCTGGTAGCACCAAAATGAGTGCTGTTCGTGACGGTGATGAATGGATCTTAAACGGTACCAAAATTTTTATCTCCAATGGTGGTGAGGCTGAGGTCTATGTCGTATTTGCCAGAACTGACAAAGAGGCAGAGAAACACCATGGTATTAGTGGGTTTATCGTTGAAAAAGATACCCCGGGTTTCTCCTTTGGTAATAAAGAAAAGAAGATGGGGATCCGCAGTTCACCAACCAGGGAACTGGTCTTTGAAAATTGCCGGATTCCAGCAGAGAACATACTTGGTAATGAGGGACAGGGATTTAAAATTGCCATGGAAACACTGGATGGTGGCAGGATAGCCGTCGCTTCGCAGGCTGTTGGTATTGCCCAGGGGGCTCTGGATGAGGCGGTCAAGTATGCCAAAGAAAGAAAACAGTTTGACACCTGCATTACCAGGTTTCAGGGAGTACAATTTCAACTCGCAGATATGGCAACACAGATAAATGCAGCTCGCTTTCTTGTTTATAATGCGGCCTATCGTGCCAGTGCAGGCCTTTCTTACTCCCTTGAATCAGCCATGGCCAAATTGATGGCCAGTGAAACAGCAATGAAGGTAACCACCCAGGCCGTACAAATACTTGGCGGATATGGTTATACTCGTGAATTTCCGGTAGAGAGAATGATGAGAGATGCCAAGATTACAGAAATATACATGGGAACCAGTGAGATTCAGAGAGTCGTGATTGGTTCGACCTTGATTAAATAGTTGCTGGAAATGGAAAAAAACCGTGACCAGGCATTCTGCTGCAGCGCCGGCGGTGGTCGGGTGACGGCTGATAGATTGAGTGAAAATAGTTGAGATATGGTTTGACAGCCTGTGGGTTAATTATGAGTTGGAGGAGAATATGAAAATTCTGGTGTGTATAAAACAGGTTCCAGATATGGAATCCAAATTCAAAATTGATGGGAATGGTACCTGGTATGATACAAATGATCTTGCCTGGCGTATGAATGAGTACGATGAGTATGGTGTTGAACAAGCCGTTCAGTTGAAGGAACAGATGGGCGATAGTGATCTGACAGTGCTCTGCATTGGTTCTGCTCAGGTAAAAGAAACCATGAAAAAAGCTCTTGCAATGGGCTGTGACAGAGGCGCTCATATTGAAGATGATGCTGCCGACAGCCATGACCCATTTGAGATTGGTTCAATAATTGCGGAATATGCACGGGACAAAGAGTTCGATGTTATCTTCACCGGCATGCAGTCACAGGACCGCGGCAGTGGCCAGGTGGGAATATTGGTTGCCGAGATGCTCGACATCCCTGGTGTATCTACAGTTGTAGATTTCAGCTACGATGATGGCACAATAAATGTTAAGCGGGAACTTGAAGGTGGCATTAAGGCACTGGTCAAGTTAAACACCCCCGCCCTGTTTACATGTCAGCTGGGGATCAACACACCCCGGTACCCCACACTTCCAAATATCATGAAGGCCAAGAGAAAAGAGCTGCTTACCATCCCGTCAAGTGATCTCCTTAAGGTTGCCTGCGTACAGGAAACCTCCGCCATTTTCTTCCCTGAGAAAAAGGGTGGCGGCCTCGTGCTGGAAGGTGATTCTGGTGATGTCGCCGATCAATTGATCGAGATTCTCAAAGACAAAACAGCCGTACTGGCCTGAGCAGGAGAAGAACAATGAAGACCTTACTTATTGCCGAATATAGAGACGGAAAACTTTTAGGCAGCTACCAGGAACTGATGGGCTTTGCTGACCAACTGGGTGCTGAATGTGCTATGTTTATTGTGGGAACATCAGAAGAGTTACCCGATTATTCCGGTAAACTTTACCTTGCCGATGTTGAAAAATATGCGGAATATAGCCCTGCTGTCCACAAAAAACTGATACTTGAAGTAGTTAAGAATGAACAGCCTGATATGATTGTTTTCAGTCATTCCTCTTATGGATGGGATCTTGCTCCTAGAATTGCCTATTCTTTGCAGACTGCTCAGATCTCCGAGGTAGTTGATGTGAAAGGTGGTGAACTGGTCGTGCCGGTATGTAACTCAAAGATGCGCAGAACAATCCGGGTTAAAAGTGAACAGTGTGTCGTAACCCTTCAGGCTGGAGCATTTAATCCACCTGATGATGGAACAGGCACCCCGCAACCAGTTAATATAGATACAGATGCACAGGGAAGAATCTCTTTCCTTGGCTATGAAGAGGTGGAACCGGGTGGTGTTGATTTAGGCAAGGCAGAGATTATTGTCAGTGCCGGTCGTGGTATAGGAAAACCAGAGAACGTAGAAATCGTAGCTGATCTTGCCCAAAAACTGGGTGGAGAATATGGCGCCAGCCGACCTGTGGTGGATTCTGAATGGGTCGACCACAATCGTCAGGTTGGGACAACCGGGCAGACCGTCTCTCCAAAACTATATGTCGCCTGTGGTATCTCCGGTGCCATTCAGCATCTTGCAGGGATGAAGAAATCGGAATTTGTTGTCGCCATCAACACCGACAGGGATGCCCCTATAGGTGAAGTTGCTGATGTTCTGGTCGTTGCCGATCTCAAAGAGTTCATTCCGGTTTTGACTGAAAAGTTGTGATAAAGAGTAACTCCTCTTCCGCTGGCGAAGAGGGGTTACCCTTTTTAACCCAGCCGAGCTGGATAAAGTATCAAAACTCTCACTACTGTTTGATCAGGTTGACAAGCAGCCCAAGTGGGCCTGAAATGAGTTTTTCCTTTCGATGGATCATGTAGAATGTACGATAAAAAGGTGTGGATGATAGTGATAATGCGATGAGTTTTCCCGATTCAATTTCTTTGGCAGCAACTTTTCTTGAAATCGGAGCTATTCCGGTACCGCCTTCGACAGCCTTTTTAATGGCTTCATTGTTGGAAAAAGCAATGGGCATGGTCACTGAAACGTTGCTGGTTTCGAGTAGAGTGTAAATCATTTTCTGGAAATATGAACCCTCCTCATGCATGATGATCATATGTCCTTCAAGGTCATCAGCCGTGAGATGTTTTTTTTGTGCAAGGGGGTGGGATGGGTTCAGGATAATGACTATTTCATCCTGGACAATTTCAATAGTATTTAGTTTTTTATCTATAACCGGAAAAGAGACAAAACCAATATCAATTTTTAAGTCAATCGTATTTTCAACGACCTGCTGGTTTGAAAGAATCTCTAAAGTGACCTGTACCTTTGGCGCCTTAAGATTAAACTGATTGATGAACTCCGGTAGATAATATGCGCCAAAACTTTCAGATGCGCCTATTTTAATGTGTTTCAGGTTTTCTTTTTGAAAGTCAGCCATACAGTCATCAGCCAGTTTCTCCAGTTCGAATATTTTTGTCGCAATTTGGAAGAGATTATCCCCGGCCGGGGTTAACTCCATATTCTTGCCCAATTTATGGACAAGAACGACTTCATAGTGTTCCTGGAGGCGCTGGATACCTTTTGTTACAGCCGGTTGGGTAATATTTAATTCCGCAGCTGCATGGGTCAGGTTTTTTTGTTTGACCGCAACGTAAAAAAGTTTTAGTTGGTTGAGGTTCATAGCCTAATTGTAGAACATAATGCCCCGCGAGCAAAGCTTTTAGGTTTTTCTTGAGAAAAATATCCTACCTGAATAGTTACCTTAATAGTAGATTTAATTGTATTTATGGTGGATATCTCTGTTTTTCTCAGAACTCCTGTCCAAACCTTCGAATCCAACATTGCCTGTTATCTTCCTCCGGTTGTTCCTCTCCATTTTCAAAACTCACGGATAGTGAAATAGTATAACTCGAGGTTATGGTGAATGAAAATTAGTATTTTGACTTGACGTGAATAAACCTGATAAAGATATACGGAAGAACCCCAAAGAACCATATTTAAAAAATTGAGGACAATGGAAATGAAAATTTTTGTATGCGTTAAACATGTTCCTGATACCGCCGCGAACGTCAAAATCGTTGATGGCAACAGTTTTGATGATTCAGTGAAGTTTGTTGTCAACCCATACGATGAATATGCCATTGAAGAGGCTATTCAGATCAAAGAAGATACAGGAGGTGAAGTAATTGTTGTCACCCTGGGAATACCCCAGGCCACCGCTTCAATCCGTTTGGCCCTAGCCATGGGTGCTGACAGGGGTATTCATATCAAAACAGATGAATTAATAGTTGATACCATGACAACTGTTGCAGCCCTTAAAAAAGCTATTGAACAGGATGGCGGTGCCGATCTTATTCTGACAGGCAAACAGTCTGTCGACTGTGAAAGTATGCAGACACATTATTATCTTGCCCAGGCGCTTGGTTTGCCAATAGCCACAGATGTTGTTGACCTTGTGATAGAAAAAGACCAGGCAATTGTTCAATCCGATCTAGGTAACAGCGAGGTGGCAATAATGGAACTGGACCTGCCCTGTGTTATTGCTGCCACTAAAGGATTAAATGAACCCCGTCTTCCCAAACTTCCAAATATTATGAAAGCGAAGAAAAAGCCTATCAAAGAGATTATACTGGAAGAACTTATCCAGGAGAAACCGGTTCACAGGACAAGCGTAGTCTCTCTTGAAGCTGCACCTGAAAAAGGCCAGGCAATACTTTTTGAAGGAAGTGCCGTTGATGTTGTGGAGAAGCTGGTTGAGGTTTTTAAGGAGAAGGCGTTTATTTAATCAGTTTTCACAGTTAAACACAGTTATCAGGAGTTATATTATGTCATTTATTGGAGTATTAATAGAGAGCAGGGATGGAGAAATTAAAGACAGCAATTTTGGAGTTATCTCCGCTGCGTGCAGTGGTGACAGCAACGATGTATATGCGCTGATTTTTGCTGACTCAGCAGAAGAACAAAAAGAAATCCTTGAACAATACGGGATAAGCAAAATTATCGAAATTTCCTCCAGTCAGGTAGATCTGGATGCAAGCCCGGATCTGAAGGCTCAGGCTTTAGTGGATACCATGAAACAGTATGATATCACTACGCTGGTTGGCCTGGGCAGTCCTGTGGGCAAGGATCTCCTGCTGCGGACGGCCACCCGCCTGAATGCCCCCTCGGTCATTGATTGCATTGGCGTTGACTTTACAGACCATACGGTTACGAAATCCCATTTTTCCGGCAAAACCATCGCCAAATTAAAAATTGAAAGTGACTATTTTATTTGCGGAATTCGGCCCAATTCCTATGAAGCGGTAAAAAAGCCCTGTACAGCACAAATTGTCAGCTATACGCCGGAAGTTACCGACAAGCCAGGTGTAAGGGTTAGAGAAATTAAAACCACCTCTTCTGCAGCTGTTGATCTGACAGAGGCCTCCATCATCATCTCCGGCGGAAGAGCCATGGGAGATGCTGATAACTTCAAAATCCTCAATGAGTGTGCCAGTCTACTGGGTGCAGCTGTTGGCGCATCCAGAGCTGCAGTTGATGCCGGTTTTGCCCCCCACTCCATGCAGGTTGGACAAACCGGTAAAACAGTGTCTCCCCAATTATATATTGGTTGTGGAATTTCAGGTGCAGTTCAGCATTTTGCCGGAATGAAAACATCAAAGGTTATTGTAGCCATCAATACGGATAAAGATGCGCCAATCTTAGGCAAATGCGACTATGGAGTCATTGGCGACCTGTTTGAGGTCGTGCCCGCTTTAACAGAAGCATTAAAAGAACTGGGGGGAGAATCATGAAAGATCAGGCTCAAGTTGTGGTCATAGGTGGAGGTGTTTTCGGTACCAGCGTGGCATATCACCTGGCCAAGGCCGGTTGTACGGATATTGTTCTGGTGGATAAGGGTGAATTAACCAGTGGAACCACATTCCATTCTGTCGGTCTGGTATCCCAGTTCAGGACATCGCCTTCTTTGATGAAGATAATGAACTATACGATTAAATTGTTTAATGACCTGAAAAAGGACGCCGGGGAAGGGCTTGGCTGGCATACTGTAGGAAGTCTGCGTCTTGCCTCTAGTAAGGAAAGACTGAAGTCTTTGCGTCGTGAGGTGAGTCGTGCCAGAGCCATCGGCATCGAAGCAGATGTTATCACCCCTGCAGAAGCGCTGAAAATAGCGCCTTTTATTACCGACGAAGAACTTTATGGGGCCGTCTGGGTTCCGGATGACGGTCATATTGATCCAAGCTCCATCACCTATGAACTTGCTCGGCAGGCAAAAAAAATGGGTGCTGAGATCAATACAAATGTAAGGGTGACGGATATTGAGGTGGATTCAAAAGGGCAGGTCACTAAAGTCATAACGGATAAGGGTGATATTCTCACAGAATGTGTGGTTAATGCAGCAGGAGAATGGGCACCTCGAATCGGAGCCATGGTGGGTGTCAGTATTCCGATGGTGCCGTTAATGCACCAATATCTGACTACCAAACCGATCCCAGGGCATGAACTGCCCTCTAAGACCCCGGTGGTCAGGGATCCTGATAAACTGTTTTACTGCCGTGAAGATGTGGGTTCTTTTCTTATTGGCGCATTTGAAACCAATCCAAAAGAGTGGTCTGCTGCAGGTGTCCCCTGGGAATTTACCCAGGAACTGTTGACTGCAGAGTGGGATCTGTTTGAGCCTGTTATGGCAATGGCAATGGAAAGAATACCACTTCTTGAGGAAGCGGAGGCAATAGAACTGATAAACGGCCCGGATGCCTTCACTCCTGACGGTCATTATGCCTTAGGGCCGGTTCCCGGATTAAAGGGGTTTCTGGTCGCAGCAGGTGGTTCTATTAATGGTATTGCAGGTGCCGGTGGAGTTGGTAAATTAATAGCTGAATGGATTCTCGAAGGAGAGCCTTCCATCGACACCCACGAAATGAATATCAGGCGATTCGGCCCCCATCTCAACAATCTTGATTATCTCACTGAAAACTGTCGTGAAGTGTACCGTTATTATTATCACCTGCATTTTCCCAATGATGAAAGAGAATGGGGACGTCCTTTAAGAACCAGCCCTTTTTATCCACGGCTCAAGGATCTGGGTGCAGTGTTCGGGCAAAAAAATGGTTGGGAGCGTGTCAATTATTTTGAACCCGGCAAACCCTGGCGACAGGCTGGTGGTGATCAGAAAGATTGGGGTTGGGGTAAACCTGCTTTTTTTGACCAGGTCAAAGCAGAGGCGCTGGCTGCCAGACAAAAAGTCGCCGTTCTTGATATGACTTCATTTGGTAAAATAGACGTTACAGGCAAAGATGCACTTGATTTGTTGCAGAATCTTGCAATTTCTGACGTTGATAAACCACTCGGTTCACTGACTTATACCCAGTTCTTAAATGAAAGTGCGGGGATCGAAAGTGATGTTACTATCTGCAGGTTTGCCGAGGATCATTTCAGGGTTATATCGGGAACATCATTTGTTGCCAATGATATAGGCTGGATTAGAATGCATGTCCCGGTAGACAAAGATATCACAATTACAGATGTTACCGATGAATTTGGTTGTTTAAGCCTGTGTGGGCCTAATGCCAGAAAGGTTCTTGAAAAAATAACCCCTGATGATGTTTCTAATGAGAATTTTGCCTATATGACGGCAAAAAATATCGATATCAATGGTGTTAAAGTATGGGCTCAGAGGGTTAGTTATGCAGGGGAACTGGGCTGGGAGCTTTATATGGCTAATGCTGATGCGTTAACAGTCTGGGATGCCATCATGGATGCTGGTAAAGACTTTGATATCACCCCCATTGGCTACAAGGCTCTTGATGGTTTGAGAATTGAGAAAGGATTTTTGTACTGGAGCGGCGATATCTCTCCTGAAGACAATCCCCTGGAGGCAGGATTAGGGTTCTGTGTTGATTTTAATAAAGATAATTTTATTGGCAAAGAGGCCCTTTTGAGAATCAAGTCCGACGGTTTGAAAACAAAATTATGCGGCCTGACCCTTGATGGTGGTCATTGCCTGTTTGGTGGTGAGTCTCTTTACAACAATGGTAAAATCGTCGATCGAATCAGAACTGCCAATTATGGCTACAATGTAAATATGGATATTGCTCTTGTTTATCTGCCACTTGACTTATCTAAACCCGGCACAGAACTGGAAGTTGAAGTGATGGGTGAGTCTGTTAAGGCAACAGTGGTTTCAATGCCATTGGTGGATCCCAAAGGTGTGCGCATTAGAGCTTAATAGATAAAACAGCAAGCCAAGAGACGAGAGTGACCAATGAGGCCGGGATTACCAGGTACCAAGGTGATCCCGGCTCTGAGTCACCTGCTTTCATTTCTGGCCTTGAAAATTCTTGGGACTGGAACGCCTCAACAGCAACCTTACTCCTGAAAGTTTGCCATTCAGTTCAATGCCTCTTGAGTGGTATATAAAACAGAAAACTGAAAGATAGTTATAGAGGATATTGAATAAACACCGGGATGAAAATTTTATCTGTTTCCGATCAAGTTGAGCCCATGCTTTTTGAGCCCGGTTCACATAAGTGGTTACCAGGTATTGATCTTATCTTGTCATGTGGTGATCTGCCGGCTGAATACCTGACCTACCTGGTAACTGTATTCAGTGTGCCGCTGTTGTATGTCAAGGGAAATCATGATGTGGGGTATGACTTCAATCCACCACAGGGGTGTGTTGACCTGCATGGCAAGCTTGTAGTATATAAAGGTGTTCGGATATTGGGTTTGGAGGGGTGTCACTGGTATAACGGGGGGCGGCTCCAGTACACTGAGAAACAGATGGCAAGGATGGTTTTGAAATCAAAATTTAAGATCTGGCGACATAAGGGGGTGGATATGATTATTTCGCATGCACCACCCCTGCATATTCATGACGCAAAAGATGCCTGCCACAGAGGTTATAAATGTTTCAGAAGCCTTATTGACAGATATTCTCCCCACTATTTTTTGCATGGTCATATTCACACGTCTTTTAAAAACATAGAAGAACGGAAAACTGTAATAGATAAAACAGATGTTATAAATACATTCAGATACCATGTGTTTGACTATATAAAATGATAAATTATTTTAAAAACTTATTACACATGAAAGATACTGCTGATGACGGCAGTGTAAAAAGTTTTGTTGACAATCAGCAGAAGGAAGAAGCTTATGATGAGAGGGTTCTTGGCATCCAGGTAGTACCTCTGGATAAAATTGTAGGCAGCGTAGGACGATATAAAGATTTTAACCGGCGGTTTCGGCTAAAAAAAGATCGTCCCTCAGCGCGGTTTGAAAGGGTTATGGAGGCATTTAAAAAGAAGATTATACTGCCGCCGATCACCCTTTATCAGATTAAAAATGAATACTATGTCCTGGACGGGAATCACCGTGTTTCTGCCGCCAATAATTTGGGCTATGAATTTATTGACGCCCATATTATTGAATTCCTTCCTTCCAAAAATACTCTGGAAAATATTATTTACAGGGAAAGATCTGCGTTTCTGGCGAAAACAAAAGTGCCGGATACAATTGATTTAACAGAAGTCGGGCAGTATGGCCGTTTGTTAAAACAGATTGATGAACACCATGTTTTTTTAATGAAAGCTGGTGACGATGAGACTGATTATCTTGTTGCTGCCATGGACTGGTATAAAACCATATATACACCTCTGGAAACTATTATCAAGAACAGCCGTCTGGATCGTCGTTTTTCTAAAAGAACCAGGTCAGATCTTTATGCATACATCTCAAATCACCAGTGGGTGAGAGGTAAAGAACGAGAATACGGTATTGGCATTGATCAGTTGATTCCTAAAAATATGGAGGAGTTCAGATTAAAAATGGAACAGTTAAAAGACCTTGAACTGCCGGAAATGAAACACTGGATATCAGCTTTTATATTAATAGAAGTAAAAGCTGGAAAGGAGCTTGAAGTCATGGATCGGCTGCATAAAATGGATGAAATCCAGGAGGTCCATTTTGTACATGGTTTTTTTGATCTGATTGCAAAAATAATGATGAAACGTGAGTTGATGTCGTCTGATGCAGAAATTATCGGTCATTTTTTGCATAAAAAAGTCCGTCAGGTCAAGGATGTGATCAAAACCCAGACGTTGATTCCCATATCTTCCAGGGAAAAAAAACCGATACTGGAGAGGTCATCATAGGATAGGGCTTAGTAATAGTTGCCGTTCTCCACCTCCTTGATGGATTCTTCAAGGATATTGACAACCTGGTCCATTTCTTCCATGGTTATGGTAAGTGCTGGTCTTAAAGTGATTATATTTCCTTCGATTGTTTTAAATGCCAGCCCTCGCTCCATGGCTTTATACATAATGGAGTCCGCTTCAGCGACTGCCCGTTCTTTTGTCTCCGGATCTTTTACAAGGTCAATGCCGATATGAAGCCCGACACCAGCAATATTTCCGATAAGGGGATGCTTTCCCTTCAGTTCATTTAAGCGGGAGATGGCATGGGCCCCCACCCTGGCTGCATTTTCCACCAGTCCATTTTTCTGAATATAATCTATTTCAGCCAACGCCGCAGCTGAGCAAAGACCATTTTTCTCATGGGTATAGTGGCCGATAGAGCGGTGTTCCAGGTTGTCATATTGCAGTTTAGTCACAATACCTGCAAAGGGTAACAGCCCTCCCCCCATCGATTTTCCTAACACCAGAACATCAGGGGTGATAAAATGCTCGCTGGCGAACATTTTCCCCGTCCTGCCAAATCCTTCTATGATTTCATCAAATATAACCAGGGCGCCGTATTTTTCACACAGATCTCTCACACCTTCCCAGTAATTTCTACTGGGAACCACCGGAGTTGCTGAAATGGGTTCACCGATGATGGCTGCCACACCGGGCTCACGCTCCAGAATTGTTTTTATCTGTCGCAAGTATTCGTTGTCCACTTCTTCCTGGCTTGAAAATCTCCAGGGATTGCGATAATAGTTTGGAAACTCAACGTGCATGGCACCGGGCATCATTGGGCCAATCCCACCTTTGAAGAGTTCCTCCCCGCCCACGCTGGCAGCTGCAAATCCTGCCCCGTGAAAAGAATCCCAGAATGAGATGGTTTTAAAATGGCCTGTTACCTGTTTTGCCAGAGTAATTGCCATTTCAATTGCCTCCGACCCGCCCGGACAAAAAAGAGATTTGCAAAGGTCTCCAGGCGTAATCTCGGCAAGCTTTTGGGCAAGATCGACAGCTGTGGAGTTTGTGTAACGCCTGGGGCAGAAACTCATTTGTGTATCCAGTTGATCCTTTACCGCCTTGATAACCTCGGGGTTATTAAATCCTGCGTTATGGACACCATTGCC
>LGVF01678517.1_pt1 | contig 22533 bp, 34 predicted proteins | sample 469901 | NCBI WGS metagenome assembly LGVF01 (sample SAMN03893561, study PRJNA290197) | marine sediment metagenome | material: sediment; isolation source: combined push core samples #3730, #5133, and #5579 collected at Hydrate Ridge | place: Pacific Ocean: Hydrate Ridge
AACCTCGACAGAAATATTACAATGAAGGGGTATCAAAATGAGATTGAAAAGGGAGGATAAAAATGGCAAAATTAAGAATTTCAAGTCAAAGTATTAACAAATATAAAAAAGAACTTGAGAACATCTTTGAAGAAGTAATTGGGAAACAAAGAGAAATTCTTGACATTCAAATAGAACGTGTGGCCTTCATGATGGCACAATGTGATCATTTAGAAAAAATGATACAGGAAGAAGGCTCAATTGAATTATTTGTTAATGGGACACAAGAAATGCTAAGAGAACATCCAGCATCAAAAGCATATACTTCAACAACTAAATCATTACTTAGTTATTTAGAAAAAATGAAACCATTGATTCCTGAAGAAAATAAAAAATCAAAGATGGATGAATTCTTATCAAAACGTAATAATGTACAACGCATAAAGTAGGTGAATCGGAATATGAATTACATTAGAGAATATTGGAATGAAATAAAATCAAATAAAACATTAGTGTCAATTGAAGTGAATCAGCAAATGGAATTCTTAATAGATGATTTAAATAATCCGAAAACGTTTGAATATGAGAATGAACTTGGTGAATTAATTATTGAAGAATATATTTTTGATGAAGAACGTGCTAATATGCCAATTGATTTTATTGAAACATTTTNNAAGCGGCGTATGGTTTTATAGATAAAAACACTGGATTTAGGCAATATACAGAAGTACTCACAGTTGTTGCAAGAAAAAACGGTAAAACAACTGAGGGCGCTGGAATTGGATTAAATGGCATGGTTGCAGATGATGAAGGTGGAGCAGAAGTTTATTCGGTAGCAACTAAAAAAGATATTGCGCGAAAGTCATTTGGTGAAGCTTGTAATATGGTTAGTCAATCTGAAGACTTAAGAGAAATAATAAATAAGAGGAAATCAGATTTATATCATAATAGTTCGTTTAGCGAATTTAAACCGCTCGCATCAGATGCTGATACTTTGGATGGATTAAATGGTAGCACAATCTTAGCGGATGAAATTCATGCCTGGAAAACTAGAGATTTATACGATGTTTTGATACAATCGTTCGGAGCTAGAAATCAACCGATGATGTGGATAATGTCAACACTCGGTTTTACAAGAGAATCAATTGCAGATGAAATGCTTGATTATGCTCAGAATGTATTAAATGGTACATATCCAAGAGATTTTAAAAAGTTATTTTTTATATACAAATTAGATGAACGAGATGAATGGACTAATCCAAAAATGTGGATTAAAGCTAATCCGGGATTGGGAACGATTAAGAAATTCAAATATTTGTACGACATAGTTGAGAGCGCAAAATTGAAACCAAATTTATTACCAACTGTATTAACAAAAGATTTCAATATAATTGAAACTGTTGCGGGATCATGGTTAAGTTTTGAAATAATTATTAATAAAACAACACTTGATATTGAAATGTTTAGAAATTTTTATTGTGTTAGCGGGGTAGATCTGTCGGCGGTTGGTGATTTAACATGTGCGTCTTTTTTATTTATTCATCCTGATAAATTTAAAATGAAACCAAAAGTGGATATGGACACTGGCGATATAATTGAAGGCGAATTTGAAAAGGTGTATTATAAATTTTTACATCAACAATATTTTATACCGGAAGAAATTATGAATAAAAAAGTTAAAGAAGATCAAGTACCATATGACACTTGGAAAAAGCAGGGATGGGTTATTGCTATACCAGGATCACGTGTTGACTCAAAGCATGTAACCCAATGGTTTGTGAAAATGTATACTAAATATAATATACGGCCACTTTGGAATGGATATGATCCTTGGGGAACTAATAGTTGGGTACCTGAAATGGAAGAATATGGATTTGAAATGGAAATCGTTGTTCAAGGAGCTAAAACAATGAGTAAACCAGCAAAAGATATGGCCGCTGATTTATCAGATAATATGTTAAATTATAATAATAATCCAATATTCAAATGGTGCCTTACGAATACCAGCATGAAATCAGACGAAAATAATAATATCAGGCCTATCAAAAAAAATAAACAGAAACTTAGAATTGATGGAACTGTATCAGCAATTAATGTATATGTAACCTTGGATAGGCATTATCAAGACTATATTAATATGATTGAACAATAGAATTTGCAGTATTAACATCTTTTATGATATAATTAAATAAAAGATGTTTTTTTATTTAGGAGGTGATTAAAATAGCTAAAAAAGGAATATTCAAAAAAATATTTAGTAGCTTTACTGACAATGTAGGAAAAGCATTTACTAGATTTAGATTAATGAATAGTTATTCTCCTATATTTAGCACTTTTGGAAATAACGCATATAAATCAAGTGTCACCAGGTCGGCAATTAATGCAATAGCACAAAATGCTGCTAAGATAAAACCTAAAATAATTGGAAGAGACAAAGATGGAAATATAATTTCAATTAAAAAGTATGAATATATATTACAAAAACGTCCGAATCAATTCATGAGCGCATATGATTTCAATTTAAAACTAATTACACAATTGATGAATAAAAATAATGCTTTTGCATTAATTGAACACATTAATGGAAAATTGAATTTAATACCAGTTAATTATTCAACGGCGGAAGCATTAGAATATGAAAATTTATTATTTTTAAGATTTAGGTTAAGTGGTGGTGATACATTAACAGCACCTTATCAAGATTGTATTCATTTAAGACGGCATTTTTATGATGATGATTTATATGGAGAATCAAATGATGCAATTTTACCAACGCTCGAAGTAATAAATACGATGGACGAAGGTTTGACGAATGCAGTAAAATCATCAGCAAGTTTGAGAGGAATACTTAAATTTGAAAACGCCATGTTGAAGGGTGACGATCTTGAATCGAGTAGAAAACGATTTGTTGATTCATTCCTTACAGCTGGAAATAACGGTGGGATTGGTGCTTTAGACGGAAAAGCCGAATTCAAAGAACTTAAAAATGAACCTCAATTTATAAATCCGGTTCAAGCAAAAGTGATAAAAGAAAGAATATATGATTATTATCACGTTAGCGAAGCAATCATACAATCGAAATACAAAGAGGATGAGTGGAATGCGTTTTATGAATCAACAATTGAACCGTTGGCAATTCAAATGTCACTTGAATATACTGAAAAAATTCTTACCGATCGTGAAAAAGAGCTAGGGCAAGAAATAATGTTTGAAGCTAATAGATTACAATATGCTAGTAATAAAACAAAAATAAATTTAGTTAAGACTTTAATGCCGCTTGGATTATTAACAATGAATGAATCGAGAGAAGTATTTAATATGACGCCTATTGCCGGTGAAGAAGGCAACAAGAGGTTGATTAGTTTAAATTATGTTGATGCTAGCAAACAAAATCAATACCAAGTTGGTGATGAAGAAGAAGATGATGATTTAGAAGGAGGTGATGATGAAGAAGATGAATAAACTTGATATGAAAAAATCTCAAGATAAAAAAGTTGAGAAAAGGATTTATAATATACCTATTACTGAGATTCGTCAATTAAAAGATGATGATGATAATGAATATAGTCAAATTGAAGGATTTGCGGTTATGTATAATAAGAATTCGGATATTCTGAAAGACTATTGGGGTGATTCCTTTGTTGAAAGATTTGCAATTGGAGCATTTAAAGATTCTCTAGCTGAAAGAAATCAAAAAGCGCTTTGGAATCATGAGTGGTCAAAACCTCTTGGATCAGTCAAATCAGGTACGCTTGGATTAATGGATGGATCAGATGGGCTTAGATATTTAATTGATATTCCTAACAATTCGTGGGGACATGATGCAGCAGAATCAATCGGACGTGGAGATACTGACGGAACTTCATTCGGATTTAGAGCGATAGAAGATATGTGGGAAATCACTGAAATTGATGGAGAAGATATTTACATGAGGACTGTTTTAAGAGCAGAATTATATGAAGTGAGTCCTTGTACTTATCCAGCATATCCAGATAGTACAAGTGAAGCAAGATCAATTAAATGTAGAGATCATATTAAAAAAAATGATGAAGAAAAAAGACGGAGATTGTCAATGGCAATCGAAACTATGATTGGAGGAATTTAAATGAATTTAGAAGCAATTATTGCAAGACTTAAAGAAATTAGAACATTATTAATGGGTGAAGAAGAAGTTGATAATATTGATGAGCTTGAAACTGAAATGAGGGATTTAAATACTCAAAAAGAAAAGATTGAAAAAAGACACAAGATGGCTGATGATTTAAATAAAGATCCATCACTTGCAGAAAAAAGAGGGAAGATATTTGCCACTAAATCTCAAGAAGATATTGATCTTAAAATTGATGAGAGATCAAACAAAATTATTATTGCAGAAAAAAGAGAACAACGTGGTAAAGATCTTAAAGGTGTACTTGGTGGAACTGCTGGTGATAGATCAGGAGTTAAATTGAGAATGTTAGCACTTGAAACTGATGAAGAAAGAGCAGTTGTTGTTGGCAATTCAAACGTTGTGCTTCCTGCTGCATTCAGCGATAATATCAACGATACATTTAACCAGGTATCAACTTTAATTGATAGAGTTAAAGTTATGCCGCTAATGGGCGGAGAATCTTATCAAGTACCATATGTTGTTGATTATGGAACTGGTGGAGAATCAACATTAACTGCTGATTCAGTTACCGTTGAAACTAAATTTGATTTTGCAACTATTATAAAATCATTAATAACTGCTTATCAAACGTGGCCACGAGAAATCACTAAATTAGCAAATGCGCCATATGATACATTTGTGTCAAACGGTACAACAAAAGCATTAAGGAAAAGAATGAATAGACAAGTTATGTTTGGAGATGGAACGGCTAATAATTTTACTGGAATTTTTAATATTGGTGCAACAATGAAAGCGTTAGATACTGCAAACGACATTGAATTAAGTGCAATTGATGATACTACTCTTGATCAAATTGTATTCAATTATGGTGGAGATGAAGAAGTTGAAGATATGGCCGTATTATTATTAAATAAATTAACATTGCAAGAATTTGCAGAAGTTAGAACAACTGATGGTGTGCCATTTTACAACATAACTTTAAAAGGTAATACTGGTACTATTTCTAAAATGGGTGGAGGATTATCAATTGAGTTTTTGATTAATTCACCAATTCCAAGTTTAGCAGCTGCTAAAATTTCAAAATCAACTTATTTTGCAGCATATGGATCATTATCAGCTTACGAAATGGCAATATTTTCAGATGCTGAAGTATTAAGATCAGAAGATTTTTTATTCAAATCAAGACAAATTGCTTATAATGCTGAAGTATACGCGGGTGGTAATGTTACTAAGAAAGATGGTTTCTTAAGACTTATCACACCAGCTTAGGAGGTAATTCATGAATGTTGGTAAAAGATGGAATCAAAATCAAAAGTTAAAAACGGATGGAGTGCTTGAAACTGTAAGAGGTTTCATCTCTCGTCTAATATATTTAGCTGTTGCATTAGGCACGACAGATGCTGTGCATGATGCAGTAACTGACACGGGGGAGGAAGTAATTGTAACAGAAGATATTACCAATCCCGATGTGAGTAGAGTGGTTACTGCAACAGCTGGTGGTACTGGTGGTGATATTGGAGCAATTCAAATTACAATAAATGGTGTAAATGATGCTGATGAAATTATTTCAGAAGAGTTACCAGCATTTACTGTTGATACTCCTGGTACTGTTACTGGATCAAAAGCATTTAAAAAAGTTACATCAGTTGTTATTCCAGCTCATGATGGAACTGGTGCAACTACTGCAATTGGTATTGGAGATGTATTAGGAATACCATTTAAATTAGATCATAATACAATTTTAAAAACTTATTTAGATAATGTTCTTGAGGGAAATGAACCAACTATTACAACATCAAATACAGTATTGGAATCAAATACTATTGATCTTAATTCTGCATTAGACGGAAGTAAGATTGATGTGTATCTAATAGTTTCATAAAAATTTAATACCCGGTAAATTTATACCGGGTATTTTTTAAAAAGAGAGGTGAATGATGGATGGGTTAGTAAATAGAAGAGCAAGTTTAACTGCTGAAACACCACTTGAAATAACATTTGATGGAGTTCAAAATATTAAATTGAGTCTTATCACTGCTGCAGCAATTGTAGCGTATAAAGTAAATGATGAAATTACAATAATTACTGATGTTGCTAGTAATATTTTAAATACAAATATTGGATGGGATCAAATTGATATTTATAAGACGTTTGGGATTAATAGTTTATGGGTAATATCAGATATCAATTGCGATATTCAATGGGAGCTTAGAAAGTAGGTGATCAAATGTCTAATTCAGCCGGAAGTATAAATAATAAACCTATACCAAAAATAAGTGCTGCTGGCGGTAGAGTTGTAAAAGAAAATGATATTGTTATGAATTGGGCTGATGAAATTTGGCTTGAAAGATATGGCGTATCACTTATAAATGGAAAACCACAAGGAACTGTATTCGGTGCAGATATGGTTATATCCCAGGAAAAAGCGCAAATATCCGGCAAATGGGATATGGGGCTTAATTTAAGAGCACCTTTACCAACTATTGTTGGCACTGGATATATGAAGATTAAAGAAAATGAAAGTACATTTGAAATTGGGACCGGCATAGATGCAGATGGTGGATTTAAAATCATATCAAAAACACGCGTTAGATATGAACCGGGCGCACCTATATTTGCAAAATTTACCGCTGCATTTCCAAAATTAGAAGATTCAAATGGCGATTATACATGCGGAATGGGACTTGGTGATTATTCAGAAGGTTGGTATCTAGCGCAAAGGCGTAGAAATGATGTTTTAGAATACGGTTTCATATTATTAAGAGGCGGAATTGAAGAATGGTTTGATTACAACGGAGAATTACCGGAAAATATGAACAATTTGATAATATACCGCTTAGAAGCCGGATATTTAGGCGTCGCCCCAACAAATTTTTATTGGAGAGATACAGTTAATGAAGTATTTAAAAGATTTCATAGACAAACTTACGCTCAAAGAGTTACTTCAGTAAAAAAACCTGATTTACCAGTATCATCTTTTGTTAGAAATGAAGGTAACACAACAAATATAACATTATTAAATGGTAGTTTTGAAGCTGGTACAATCAACGGTGGGACAACAATAGATCCTAATGCTAGAATAGAAACTTATGAACGTTCATTTGTTGCAACAAGTGGAACCAATCAAACTATATTTTCGTTCAAGAATCCATTAACTGTTGATATGTACGATTTTTTTGATATTAATGAAATCCCTACAACTAGAGAATTTAATAATTCAATTAATAGTCAATTGTTGCAGATATCGTTTGAAGGGATTGGGGCTAATAAATTAGTTGATATAAATTTATATGCCATTCCTATTGATGATATTATAAGCGGGACTTATACACCGGTTCATCTTGGTTTTTCTGTATTATCTGTAAGTGATGATGCAATAGTAGATTTTACAAATGCTAGAAAATTAAGTAGTTTTGTTTTAAATTTTCCAAAAAATATTAGTTTTTTAGATTTGTTACAACCAGGTGAAGCTGCAATTTTTGTATATTCGACAACATCAACTAATTTTGATTTTAAAGCTTTTATGAAATTTCAAGATTTGTTTTAAGGAGTGATATGATGTGCGAACATGAGAATAATAGAATTATAAAAACAACTGGAACTCATTTCACGAAACAATGTTTAACTTGTGGTCATAAATGGAAAGAAGAAAAAGTTATTAAAATAGAAAAGAAATCTTTAATTAAAAAATTGTTTGGAGGTTAAATATGGCTATGTTAGAAGATGCAAAACAAAGACTTAGAATAACAATTAATGCATTTGATGATGAAATTCAAGATTTAATTGATGCTGGCGTAGCCGATTTAGTTCAAGGTGGAGTGCTTAAATCTATAATGGATGCATGGGTTGCCGCACCGGATAATGATAAATTATTAAAACGTGCAGTAATGATATATGTAAAAAATCATTTTGGATGGGATAATCCAGATTTTGACAAACTTGATATGTCATATAAAACATTGAAAGGTGAAATTACATTATCAGATAAATATATAAAAGAGGTGATTTAATTGTTATCGAGAGACGTTATAACTTTAATTAAAATCACAACTTCAGTTAATAACATTGGTGATTCAGTTGAAACAGAAACGCCGTTTGATGTATTTGCTGATAAATTAAAAGTAAATCAAACGGAAATATATCAAGCAATGGCTCATGGAATTAAACCAGTTAATAAATTCAAAATTCGATTTGCTGAATATGATAATCAAGAAAGATTTAAATATAAAAATAAGCAATATACTATTATTAGAGTGTATAATCCTGATGATGAATTTATAGAAATAACTGGACAAAGCGTGGTGAATTAAATGGGGATGCCTAAATCAGTAGTGAAAATTAAAAAAGATGGTATTGAATATGTATCGTCTGTTAATAAAATTGAATATACAATGTTAGAGCTTGAAAGAGCAGCGCTTAGAGATAGTGGGAAACTACTTAAAAAACGTACTAAGGCAAAAATTCCAAAAGTTACTGGCAATACTAGAAAAACCGTAGCAACTTGGGTAAGAAAACCTTGGAAAAATAGAGCGGCTCATTTGCAAATTGGAGTATATAATTTTAAAACTGCTGCTAAAAAGCATCTTGAATATTCAGGATATTATTTTCATATTTTAGAATTTGGTTCACGATTAGTCAAAGCACTTAGACCGTTAACATCAACTGCAAAAGAAAGTATTCAAGATGTTAGGAAAATACAAGCTCAATATTTATCTTATGTTGATAATGAACAAAAAGCATTGAGCGTGATAAATGAAGATGAGGAGGTGGATGATAGTTAATGTTTATAGTTAATAATATTATAGAAATGAGAAAAGCATATACAGCTGATTTAAAAACTATTATTGATAGAGTATTTTACGAAGATTCTCCACCAGATGGAACTATTTATCCTTTTATTGTGTACGAATTAATCGATTCAACGCCAGACGGAGCAAATACCGAAATATTTGATTTATATATTAATGGATGGGATCAATCATCAGATACAACAATATTGGAAACATTAATGTTTAATATTAATAATTTAATAGATAAAAAGACTTATGTAATAGATGAAACAACTCTCTCATTTAGAGCAGAGTTAAATAAAAAACTGAATATCAAAGATGTGGACGTTACATTAAAACGTAGGGAATATAGATATACAGTTAATAGCATTCAAAGGAGGACATAAAATGAGTGATTATATTTTAGGTTATGGCATATTTTCAATTGGTGGTATTGACATCGCACTCACAAGAGGTGGCGGTCAATTCACGGTTGAAAGAGTTTATAAAGAAGTTGTTGCTGATGGAGATTATGGCCCGGTGAAGGGTAGAGTTAGAAAAGACGGATCAAGAGCAAAACTTGTTATTAGATCGTTAAGTATAATATCAACTAATTTAGAAAAAATGTACCCAGCTATATCAGTTGATTCAACAACTGTGCCTGGTACTGCAACTGTTACCGGAAAAGCTGATATTGAAGAAGTTGATTTTAATGCGGTAAAATTTACCGGCGTTACTAAAGAAGGCAAATCAATTATAATTGATTTGACGGATGCAATTAATCTTGAAAATTTGGATTGGCCATTACTTGATAAAGATGAAGTTGTTGCAGAATTAACATATACTGCTGCATACGATCCAGCAACAAGAAATGTTGAACCATGGAAAATTGATTTTGTAGATGCAGCGTAAAATTAAATAGGACCTTAAAGGTCCTATTTTTAAAAATTAGATTGGAGATAATATGAAAAAATTAAAAATGAGAGAAGTGATATGGAATGATGTTTATACTGCTGCTGAAATATTAAAACCCTTGAAAGCTAATTTAAACGGAGTAGATATTGAAAATGATAATGCAGTAGTTTCAGGAATTATGATTTTTAAAAATATGATTGCTGAAATTGGAGATGCAAAAAAAGAAATGGATGAATTTCTAGGATCGTTATTTGATATTACTGGAGAAGAATTTAATAAATTACCATTAATGATTGCGGCTAATTGTATAAAGCAATTTAAAAAGCAGGAAGGATTTGAAGATTTTTTCGATTTAGTCAAGGATTCGATGAAATAGAAGTTCTTGACTTATTGTTATCGCGATATAATAATATTGAATTTATAAAAGGTATGAAATTTATAACAGCTTATAATCTTATAAAAAAAGCAAGAATTGAAAAAGAAAAAAGTAAGCTATGGGAAATATGGTTAATTAATTTTGCAAGCATGACTAAAGACACATATGAATCATTTGATGATTTTTATAAAGGAATAACAAATCCTTATATATGTACCAAAACTGATGCTGATATTATAGCGGAAGTTGAGGAAATCAGAAAGAAGGTGAGAGAACGAGATGGAAATATTTAAGTTAGTAGGGAATATATTTGTTGATAATGAAAAAGCTAATAAAAGCATCAGAGATACTGATAAAAAAGGTTTATCACTTAGTAAAACATTCGGTAAAATCGGGAAAGGTGCAAAGGTTGCTGGCAAATTCATCGGTGGCGCCGCAGTAGTAGGCACTACTGCTATGATTGCACTTGCTAAAAAAACCGGTGATGCTGCTGACAGAATACTTGATTTATCATCTATTACCGGTATGAGTACTGATGAAATTCAGAAGTGGGAAAAAGTCGCAACAGTAGCAGGAGTATCGATGGATTCAATAACTGATGTCAGTCAAAAGTTAACTAAGCAAATGGATATATTGGCAAGTGGCAGTGGTAAAGCATCAGAAGCAGCAGAGACTCTTGGATTGTCATATGATGATTTATCAAAAATGAACGCTGATGAACGCATGAATGCAGTAACTGCTGCGCTTCAAGGTGTTAGCGATAAGACTGAGAGAGCTAAATTGGGTACAGATTTGCTTGGTGGTGAGTTTAAAAAGTTAGCACCAATTCTTGATGTAGGCGCCGATAAACTCAAGAATGTGAAAGATAACGCTAATATAATTAGTGAAGAAGATTTAAATCAAGCGAATGAATTTAGGATAAAAATGGATCAAATGAAAGAAAAAGCAATTGAATTTGGTATGGGTATTGCAATAAAAGTAATGCCATATTTAAACAAATTTTTTGATTGGATTGGTAATAATATGCCATTAATTGAGAAGATATTTAATAATGTGTTTACAGCAATTGGAAAATCGATTGATTTTGTTATACCAATTATAAATACTTATCTAGTACCAGCTATAAAAAATATATTTAATTGGGTCATGGATAATATGCCACTATTTCAGGAAATTTGGGAAACTGTATTTGACGGAATAAAAAAGGCAATTGAGATAGTTTTGCATATTTGGAATGAACTTTGGTGGCCAGCACTTAAAGCAATATTCAACTGGATAAATGAAAATTGGCCCTTGTTTGAGAAAATATTTAAAATAACATTTGATGCGATCAAGATTGCAATTGATATTGGTATTGATACAATAAAATTTCTTTGGGATTTATTAATTGATATTTACACTTATGTCAAAGGCACATTTCAAAATATAGGACAATTGTTTAAAGATGCATTTGCTGGAATAACTGATTTTATTGATGGAATTATTGAGAAAATAGATAACTTCATTGGGAAAGTTAAAGATGCAGTTGATGCATTTAAAAGTTTTATATCAGGAGAAAAAGATTTTTCAAACTCACAACGTGCCGGAAATCGTGAAAAAACTACACATGAAAGAAGTAGGCCAGGGCTTGCTGCTGGTGGCGAAATACTAACACCAGGTGAAGTAAAAGTTGGAGAAAGTGGACCTGAAATATTGTCATTACCTGAAGGTGCTAGAGTTACACCATTAAGCAAAAGAAATGATAAAAAAACAATTGAACAAAAAGTAGAAATTAAAAACGAATTTAATATATCAGAGCTAGTAGTTAGAGAAGAAACAGATATTGAAAAGATTGCTCGCGAACTATTCAATATGCAAAAAGAAGATGAAAGGGGATATGCTTTATGATCTATATCACAAAAGATGAAACTATAAATTTTGAAGATTATGGTTATATATTAAAAACAATATCATATCCCGAACTTCCATCAATTAGAAATTCAAAAGAAAGTGTAATTGGAAAAGATGGACAATATATATTTAAAGATGGTTTAAATAATAAAACATTATCTGTATTATTAACACAAATTGATTCATCAAGTTTATTAATGAGACGAGGTAATGCAAGAGTAATTAAACAAATTTTATTGAAATCAGGCAAATTAATATTAGATTATGAACAAAATATATTTCATAATGCTAATGTATTAGCAGGCGCTAATATTAAATTTAATGCCAGTTATGATGAATTAACTATTGCATTTGATATTGAGCCAGTTGCATATTCTGTAATTGATAAAGATGTAACTTGGGAAACTTTAGATGTTCCCTGGGCTAGTATAGACTTACCGTGGGAAGCAATTGGTGGTGGATTTGAATTTGAATTATCAACACCTGGGGATATTATCGTTAATAACTATGGAAATTATATTGCTAAATCAATAATTAAAATTATTACTAATGGAGATATTGAATTAACAAAAGGAACGGAAAGCTTTAATTTAACTGGAACTGGAACCTATTATATTGATACGAAAAATCACATTGTGTACGATGAAAATAATTTAAATAAAATAGCAAATATGAATAATGATGGTATTTTTTTAAAATTAGATCCAGGAGCAAATGCAATTAATGTGAGCGGAAGTTTTACAACTGCAAGTATAGAATTTTTTAATAAGGATGCTTATGTATAATAGAGAGGTGATATTATGAATTATCCTGAAATTTTTAATAATTTAGGTGATAGATTAGCAATATTAAATAATATCACTTCAAATAAATTGAAAAGAAGAATAAATGGCAAGTTCATATTTGATTTTAAATGTTATGAACAAAGATTTAAAACTGAATATTTAACATTAGATAATTTTATAAAAACAAAAGATCAATTATTTAAAATTGTTTATATTGATGGAAATCATGATTCAACTGGTAAGATGGTATATGATATCAAATGTGAACATGTAATATATGAGTTAATAAAAGATAGTGTTGATAGTTATACTCAAACTGGTACACCAACTGAAATTTTAACAAATCTATTGAATGGAACGGATTTCACAGTTGGGACAATTGATTTTACTAATCCAATTGTTTTTGCAGTAAATCGAAATGCTAATAAATTAAATATATTGATAAGTTTAGCAAATTCGCTTGGTGGCGAATTGGATTTTTCAAATAATGGATATACAATTGATATCTTAAACAGCGTTGGTCAAGATAATAATTATCGAGTTGAGATTAATAAAAATTTAAAATCAATTAATAAAATAGTTGAAAATAGAGGCGAATTAAAAGCGACTTATAAATTTAAAATTCTTAACATTTTTAAATCAAATGAATTAATAGAAAAAGGATTAGAAGATTTAGAAAAAGTCAATATTGGTGATATAATATACTTAAGAGATAATCTTTTAAATATTGATACAACTCAATCAGTTTATGAAATTTCAGAAGATGTGATAAAAAATAAAATGATTGATATTGTAACTGGTAATAATTTTGATTTAATATCCGATGCAATTTCTTTTTTGCAAGAAACTGCAATAAAGCAAACTGATATCATCTATGGAATTAAAATCAATAGCGATGTCGGAATGGAAGTTGAAAGAGCTGATAAAAAAGCTAGAAGTATATTTAACGCTGATGAATTTAAAATGCAAACAGGAGACGGGGCAGGCAATTATATTGATGCGGTATATTTTAACCCATCAACAGGTAAATATTATTTTGATGGAACATTAGCTGCTAATATTGTAGAAGCTAATAATATTAGTGTATCTCAACTATCTGCTATAAGTGCAAATTTAGGAACTGTTACAGCAGGAACAATTATTGGCGCTTTGATAAAAACTGCGGTGTCTGGAGAAAGATTAGAAATTAATAGTAATAATCTAAACACTTATAATTCTTTAAATCAAAAGCATGGTATCCAAATAGAAAGAGGTAAATATTTTGGCGCTTTAGATTTTTATGATTTAGGAAATTTAAAATGTACAGTAGAATTACAAGGAGATAATTCATTATTATTACGTTCTTTTGATGAAAGGGTTGGTATAGTTGCTGAAAAAGATTTGACAGTAACATCTACATCTGAAGCTATTGCATTATATGCATTAAATGGACTTATTGATTTACAAAGTGATGATGTAAGAATAAAAGGTGTGTCAATAAATCAATTCAAATCATTAGCTGGGAATGGTATTGATATAACAAATTCAGCATCAGGAGCAACTATTATAATTGATCCGTCTGAAACTGCTGGAGATGGACTAAAAGAAGATGGTTCTGAAAACTTTGCAGTAGATGCCACGGTTGCAAGAACAGAAGGACAAGCTATTCAATTTCAATATTTTAGTGATCATCTTGAAGTTAGATTGGGAACAGGAAGTTGGAAAGTAATTAATTATGATTAAGGGAGGTATAAAATGGCAGTTTTAAATCCAATTAATGGATCAGAAAAAGTAAAAGATAGTTTTCAAAAAATAGAAAACGATGATAGTGCAATAAATACAGAAACTGAAAATAATGCAGCACAAATACAAGCTTTAGTATTAGGAGCCTCAAACGCAACTATAGGAGCCTATCCAATTGCGATATCTGGGATTAATACGTATACAGGTACATTTGCAACACTAACGTATTTCGTTGGTCTGCTTATTAACATGCAAGGAGTAACTGCTAATACTGGCGCTGCAACGGTTAATCTTAATGGATTAGGTGCAAAAGATATTAAAATCAGATTGCAAGATGGTACTTTAAGAGCGGCATCCCCTAATGAATTGCATGATGAAATACAAATAATTTATGATGGAACTCAATTTATAGTTGTTGATATGGGCGCAAAAGAGTCAGAAAGAAAAATTGATAATTCTTATTCATTAGATTTAATAAAAGCCTATGGAGAAACTAAAATTGCTGATGATGGACAAGATGTGAGTTTATTCACCGCTACTGGCGGAATATTAAGTCAAGATACTGTTAATGTAAAAATAGGAAGTGGAAGTATTAGAATTACCGAAGCGACAGCTGGAACTTCGTATAATCATGCATCTAAGAATAATATCTCATTAGATTTTTTAAAATTTAATAATGGAGAAATAAGCGATGAGGATGATTACATTAGTTTTATTTTGTATGTGTCTAATATTAATGCTGTAAACCAAGCGCAGGTTATATTTAGCCAAGATGCAATTTACTCTGACTTAAACATAAAGTATAAGCTAATATTAAGTAGTGGGTTGGTAAGCGGTTGGAATTATTTAAAAATTAAAAAGTCGACGTTTGCTAATGCAGGTACAGGTGCATGGGATAATATACAAAGTATGAAACTTTTGTGGAAATCGAATGCAGGGTTTCTAGGTGAATATATTTCATTCCAATTAGTACAATTAGTCAAAAACGCAAATGATATACCTAATCCATTAGCAAGTCAAGGATGGAATATAAATGTTGGTGAATGGTTTATTGGAAAAGAATTTGATAAACTTAAATTAAAATTATTATCTGGAATAGCAGGTAATACCGATTCTTTAATAAAACAAGAATTATATAATAACTTCAAATCTACTTTAACTGTTGCAAGTGGTGGAAGTAATGATGCTGGTTATTTGGTTTGGCATATAGATAGTATCAATGCTATTTGGGGTGAAATTAATAACAATGAATTAAGATTGACATTATATCAAGCTGGTGTAGTAACACAATTTACGGATAGCTTACCTATAAATACAGATGAAAAAGTTACTCTTATTCTTGAAAAGAATGGTTATAATGTTATTTTGAAAGGATATACAAACAATGATTTATCTACTATTAAAATTATAAAAACTATAACTACATTAAATGCTAGTGGAGCATTAAGTATTGGTTCTAGACATACCGGATTAGCTATAGACTATAATTCAGTATCAATTACAGAAATAGCACATGCACATCATTCAGATATTGCAGAAGTGGCTAAGAGTTTAACTGAACGAGCTAATTTATTTGGGCATGCAATAGCTACTCTATCATTGCCAGATAATGTAGCAACAAATTTAAAAATAGACACAATAGATAGTGGAAATGGTTCTATATATATGAAATCTGATAATGAAACTGCTGTAATTACAGAAGCGGGTATATATCTAGTTGAAACAAATTATATAATTGGAACTACAACACCACTCTTTATAAGTATGAAAATCAATGGTGTATCAACAAAAGAAAAAAAAAGAGATGCCACATTAGCATATTCTGACTATTTTACGGCACAATTAAAATTAAAAGCTAATGATGAATTACAAATAATATATAAACAATCTAGTGGTGGAGCAGTTAATTTGTATGGTACTAGCAGTTTTTCTACAATTAAACATTTATCTATTACGAGAATAAGTTAGGGGGGTAAAAGTGATATTGAAAAAAGGATCAAGCGGCAAACAAGTTGAATCAATGCAACTTCAACTTAAAGTAAAAGAATATGATATTGATATTGATGGCAGATTTGGACCAGGTACCAAAGCAGCACTTAAATGTTTTCAAGCTGATAACAAACTTAAGGTTGATGGAATTTATGGGCCGAATTCACAAAAGAAAATGCAATCAGCAAAAGGAATGAAATTTCAATCATATTGGTTAGACCGTCAAACTCAAATTATAAAAATGAGAAGAACAATAACAACTGCTAATTTAATTAATGTAAAATCAATGACTGTTAAAAGACTTCTCAAAACTATCAAACAAAAACCAGTATTATTAATAAATGGCGGACTATTCGATATGAAAACCGGTGCAGATTTAAATAAAGCAATTGACGAATATAAAGAAATAGGTGCTGGATATTACTCTAAACGAGGATTGAGAATAAAATATGATAGATCAATTGATTTTGGAAAATATAAAAACGACCGTGATTTTTTAGGAGGATCACCAGCACTACTAATTGATGGGAAAAGATTAAATGAATTTCCTGATCTGGACCATGAATTTATATATTCGAAGCATCCGAGAATTGGAGTTGGTGCAAATGAAAAATTTATATATATAGTTGTAGTAAATGGACGTAGCAGAATTAGAAGATGGTATGGTGCCACATTGCGACAATTCACAAATATATTTATTAAATTAGAATGTGATGATGCAATAAATCTTGATGGTGGTGGATCAATAACAGTAATAACAAAAGTTGGGAAATTCTTAAAAATTGGATATCGTAAAGTTGCAAATATGATAGCATTTTACCAGGACTAAGATTGAGAGGCGGTCCATGAAAGATGATGAAAAATATATATGTATCAATAATGGGAATCGTAAGTGTCTAAAATATGAAAAAGGAATGTTTATATTAGAAATAATAAAAGTCATTCTTACACCTAGAATGATACTTGCGATAGGGTTTGTCATAACGATGGTTATGAGTGCGAAAGGTGGATAATATGAAAGAGACAGGTTTTGTGGGAATATTAACAGGAGTAATAGCGTATATAATAGGTAGAATGACATTAGTTACTATTGTATTATTTTTATTTATGGGAATTGATTTTATTACTGGATTCTTAGGATCAAGAGCAGCAGATGAAAAATATGATGCTAAGAAAGCGGAAAAAGGTGTTTACAAAAAAATGGGATATCTTATATTTTGGATAGTAGCGGTATTAGTTGAATTAGTATTAAAAGAGCAAGGCGCATCGATTGGAATCGCAATGAATATGCCACTTGTGACAATAGTAGTAACGTTCTGGCTATTAGGAACTGAAGGATTAAGCATTGTGAATAATCTTCACAAAATGGGCGTAAAAGTCCCTAAATGGTTTAAATCATACTTTGAAAAAATGAAACAAATTAAAGAAGATGATGAGAATGTTAATTAATTTAAATGATCCAGTATCTCCATTCAGTCCTCATTTCAAATGGGGAGAGATTTTGCAAAATAACCTAATAGCAAAAGGATATGAAGGAAGAAACTTCAATATAATTGAAAATCCTGAAATTATGTATTATGCAATTATAGGATCAATTATGCTAGAAGAATATAGAACAGAATTAGGTTATCCAATTAACGGAGAAAGTGGCCATCGACCTGAAATATATAACGATGTTATATTAATTGATCATGGATATAAATCAACTAGGACGTCAGATCATAAATATATTAATTCTTTCGCATTTGATTCAGATGTAAAAGTTACTAATATAAATATTAGTAAATGGAAAAATATTTGTATTAAATATGGATTTAATTGGTCAATCGGATTATATACTTGGGGAATGCATCTTGGATTTAGAGTAGGAAAAGACAATAGAATGTGGGATAATAGATAAGAATTAAAATAAATCATTTTAACAGAGGTGATTTATTTTTTTATTTCTATTGACATACAATATGACGAGTGATAATATAATATATAATAATAGAGAGAATAAATATTTAAAGCATAAATATTGTGATAAAATTTATTAATCACTAGAGAGGAGAAAATATGATAACATTAAGCGAAAGTAAAAAATGGAATGAACGCATAAAATTTAACAGAATTAACAACAGAAAGAGTCAGCAGCAATTAGCAAACGATATCGGAGTTAGTTTAAGAACAATACAAAGATGGGAAAAGGGAGAGACTAAACCATATCCGAAAATCAAAGAAAAGATAGCAGCAATATTAAATTTAACTGTAGAAGATATATTCAATTAAGAAACAGACCTATTAAAAAAATAATAGGTTTTTTTATTTATTTACTTGACACGTTATATGACAAGTAGTATAATAAAGACATACTAAAGGAGATTAATATGACTAAATGGACAAGTAGATTCGACATACAGACAATAGAAAAAAATGAGTTTACAAATTCAAGCTATAAATATTTTAATATAGCAGTGACGTCTAAGTCGTTTGACAAAGCTGAATTAATAGCTCAAGATTTTATAGACTATATACAACAAGCGCTAGAATTAAAAATATCTATTGGAGATGTTGAAAGTGATAGATTTGAATATCGCGGGAAATATGAAGCTAACGCAATGATTTATATAAGTTGCGAATTTGGAGAAGCTCAAGATGTTGAAAAAGAAATAAAAAGAATTTATAAGGAAGCTAAAAAACTATTTTAAAGGAGCTGATTTAATGATAAATCTAAAAAAACTTAAAAATGCAGTTCACCATCATTATATGCTTAAAGTTGAAATAGGTAAAAGAATTGTATATGTAACACCTTTAACAGTCGGTATTAAGTTTTACGATCTTCAAGTATATAAGGAGAGTGGTTCTTTGCGATATGGGAAATGGGGACATGTGAGCGAATGGGAGATACATGTATTATCTGTTATGGATATTTTAAAAATTGAATGTGAAAGAAGATAAGGAGGAAAAATGAACACATTATATTTATCGAGTGATAGAGGCGGAATTAAGGTGGGGGATAGCAACTTTGAAACGTTAATACGAAATGGCTATGGCGATGGTAAAACCACATTGATTATAAAGACAAAAAAAGAATTTACTGGTGAAAACAATCTTAAATATTGGGGCGTTTTAAAAGGTAGCTTCTATGTTTTTAGAGGTGATTGTGATGAATTGGAATGGGGTGATATGCCTAGAGCAAAACTTACGGGTTATTTTCATGTATATTATTCAGGAAAGGTAGTTACAATGGTGGCTAATGGAGAGTACACTTTAAAAAATATGAGAATTGGAAGCAACTTGGATATTTAAAGAATATTAAAAGCCTTTTAAATAGGGCATTACATATAATATTAAAGAGGAGGATTAAATGAAAAGAAAAAATAACATTTCAGTTTACGAAATTACAAGATCTTATGTAGGTTCAAAAGAAGAAGGAGTTTGGTATAATGATAATTATGAATTAATTTGTTCAGAGAAGATTGATAAAAGAAAAAAAATAAAAACAGCAATTAAACTCAAAGACAGACTCCAGGAGGAATACAATATCAAACATGGATATGGCGATATATATTCTGAAGCGGGCGGAACGCAATATGAAACTTTTTTAGAGAAAATAATTGGAGAGAATGAAACTAAAGAACAATAATATTACAAATAAAGAAGATATTAAAAATAAAAAGGAAGGAGTAAAAAGTGAAATATAAAGCTATAGCTATGAATCCAATTCCGCATAAATCATTAAAATATGAAATATGCAGTATATGCGGTAGAAAATGGAATGTAAGTAACATTGAAAAAAATAGATACAGTTCTTATATATGCCCTTATTGTGATAGTAAACTTAAAAAATGGTGATAAATTTAAAATTATGGAGGTATAAAATGTTAAATAAAGCAATTGAAAAAATAAAAGAAGAAATAAAAGAAGCAATGAAAAATAGTAAGAATTATGGATATGTAAGATATGTAGGGGAATACATTTTACAAAATCTAAACGAAAGCAATTCAGAAAATATACTTAAAGAAGGTAAAACGATAATCGGAAGTTTAAAACATATGGAAAATGTGGCCAAGAAACAAAAAATAGGAAATGTTGCAGTATTAACGCCAGAAGAAGGACTTGAAGCAGTAATGGAATATTATGAAATAAAAGATTTAAATAAAGATGGTGAAAATAAAAAAATTGAGATAAATATTGAGGATCTATTTTAAAGGAAGGAGTTAATTTGAATAAAGTTGATAAAATAAGAGAATTTAACAATGCTGGAGTTATTGAACCAAAAAAACTATTAGAACATTTCAAACACATTAAAAGTAAAAGATTTATTAAAAAAATAAAAGAATATGCAAATGAGAATATATTTATTGATCATCGGTATTTATTCATAAAAAAAGAAAAGAAAAATATATACGCAAAATGTTCTCACTGTGGACATGTTAAAACAATTGATAAAGTTCCAAAACAAAGAAGTGTTGAATACTGCGAAAAATGTAATTCAAAATTATATGTTAGAAATATAAAATACGGAAACTTTGCAGATTGGTCTTATTTAGAATATATACACTTTGATCAATCCAGCTTAGACAAAAATATTTTGATAGCATATCAATTTGGAATTAAAAGGAATATAGACGGAAATGAGAAAGATATAAATAGTGTTGGAATAAGAGATGAAATTAGCATAACGGGATATTATTATTTTGATTTATATTCAAAAAGTAGAGTTATTGAAAACTGTGCATGGAGCCATGGAGTGGATATGAAACAATCAGTATTTATAATAAATGCAGCTAGAAGTTATATGTGGGGTTATTCTTTAGAATCGCTAGAAGAAGTAATTGAAAAAACGGATTTAAAATATTCTGAATATGAAACGTTTTTAGCAAAAAGAGGACAGAATATAATAAAATATTTAGATACATATTGTAAACATCCTCAAATTGAATATATGATGAAAAGTGGATTCGAAAGATTAATAACCGGATACATTGAAGGGCAAAGCACATATCGCACGATAAATTGGAGAAGCAAGACATTAAAAGGAATGTTAAAATTAAACAAAAATGAAATAGAATTATATAAAAAGGAATATTACAATTCTAACAAGAATGAATTTACTAATCAATTTGCTAATTTAAAAATAATTCAAATTTTAAAAACTAAAAAATGGATAAACGAAGAAGATATTAAAGCTGCTAACGAATTAAAAATATTTTGCAGAACAATGGATGAAGTGGATGAAACATTGAGAATTGATAGACCAAGTAGAATTTTAAAATATCTAAAAAGACAATTAGAAGATACTAACAATTATTTAAATCTTAGAGAGGTGTATTTAGATTTTTACGATTTGATAAAAGATATGAAAATTTTGGAAATGGCAATAAATAAAAAAACGCTTTATTATAAAGATTTAAAAAGACATCATATGAACATATCAAAACAAATTAAGATAAAAGTAAATTTAGAATATGATAAAGAAATAGAAGGGAGGCTATCAAAATTAAATAAATATGAATTTGAAAATGAAAAATTTATATTATCACCGGCCAAAAGTACAGAGCAATTAATATTAGAAGGTAAAATATTAAAACATTGTGTCGGAGGTTATGGAGAAAGGTATAAAAATGGTAAAACGAATATATTTTTATTAAGAGAAAAACAAAATATTTACGAACCATTTTTCACAATCGAGATAGATATTGGATTTAAAAAGATAATTCAATGTCATGGAAAAAGCAATATTACTATGGAAAGTGATAAAGAAGTTGAAATATTTTTAGAGAATTTTAAAAAACAACTATTAAATAAGAAAGAGAAGGTGTAAGATGAATAAAGAAATAGAAAATATCAGGAATGGAAATGTAATAGCAACTGAAATAAATTTTATAAAAAAACAAACTAATAAATTATTATTACAAAGTTCTATTGAAATAGGCAAAAAATTAAAAGAAGCAAAAGAAATAGTGGGCCATGGAAATTGGTCGGACTGGTTAGATCATTATGTGAATTATA
>LGVF01006057.1_pt1 | contig 22408 bp, 6 predicted proteins | sample 469901 | NCBI WGS metagenome assembly LGVF01 (sample SAMN03893561, study PRJNA290197) | marine sediment metagenome | material: sediment; isolation source: combined push core samples #3730, #5133, and #5579 collected at Hydrate Ridge | place: Pacific Ocean: Hydrate Ridge
AAATATTAAGGGAAACTCATGGAAGGGTAATCTTAACTTTTAGGCTAAAGTTAAGATTGAATAAAGCCCATACAGAGCGAATATCAGCACATCGGCAGGCACCCCGAAGGTGCATAAAATTGAGAGGGTGAAAGGGTTAACGATCTCGGCTGCAGAGTTAAAAATAATTATTAATCTTGTTTTCGATACGGAGAGTTTGTAAAAATAGTTATGATGATTTCGCAAAAAGTCGGATTCTGTGACTGAATGATATTGTTACAAAGCCAGTGGCACCGTGTTTCAAAAGCCCGTACGAATAACCGCTCGCTACGATTAAGGTTTTTCCCCACTAATTGTTATACCTTAATGAAAGTTCCAATTTATGGACTTAATTGATGAAATCAACATGACAAAACACGAGACAGGAAAAACTGCACCCAATTAAAAAACTAAAGTTTCACCGTTTTTAAATATTATGAACCAAAGATATTACCATAAAACCTTTATAAAATGCGGCTTTAAAGGCCACTTTGGATTGTTGTGATTTTGGAAGAGGTTTTATGGGGTTTTGCTACTGTAGAGGCAAACTCCTATAAAATTAAATCCAATTTGGACCAGATATCAGTCAATAATGACATTTACAATATTGGCCTTATAAAAAAAGCGTGAAACTTCAGTTAAAAAATTCAAAAGTCAAATGAATACCAAAAAAAACACACACAGTATCCCCCGCACCGGCATGTTCGCCACTGTGCGCAACCGGCGCGGTGTCGTTTCCGCTGTCGAACCGTTCGACGGTGATAGCGGGCGTTTGCATTTGGTTCACATCGAATACAAGGATGACCAGTTCCCCGTTGAGGAGCGTCTGCTATGGGAACTGGAGCCTCATAAGAACCTCCTAGAGCCAACAGCCCTCCCAATTTGCACCGGGACCGATCCGATGCCAACCGATGATTTCGATGCTCTTCTTCGTTCATCGCGTTGGACTGCGGCCTCTCCTTATCTCGACCCGGACGGCGATGGGCCTCTTGATCGACTTCCCATTTCGAGTCCCTTTCACGGTGCCGTTCAAGTCGACGACTTTCAGCTTGTGCCGCTACTGAAAGCCCTCCGAATGCCGCGGGTCAACCTGCTTATTGCGGATGATGTAGGTCTCGGCAAGACCATCGAGGCAGGGCTGATCCTGAGCGAACTCTTACTGCGCCGCCGAATCCAGCGCGTGCTGATCCTCACGCCGGCCTCTCTGAGACTTCAGTGGCGCGACGAAATGTGGGAAAAGTTCGCCCTTTCGTTTAATCTCGTTGATCGGTCAGAAACCCATCTGCTTCGAAAGCGCCTCGGCATAGATGCCAATCCGTGGAGGTCCTTCAGTCGCATCATTTCCTCCTACCACTATCTGAGGCAGGACGACGTGCTCGATCACTTCATGGCCGCCTGTCGCACGCCTGAGGGTTCACCGCATTTGCCCTGGGATCTGCTCATCGTCGACGAGTGCCACAACCTGATGCCGTCGGCCTTCGGTGATGACAGCGGTTTGTGCCGTATGTTGCGTCTACTGGCGCCTCAGTTTGAGCACCGCATTTTTCTGAGTGCAACGCCGCACAATGGCCACACCCAGTGTTTTACCGGATTGCTCGAGATCCTGGACCCTGTGAGGTTCAGCAAGACGGATGAACTCAAACCTGCTGAAAGAAGGCGTATTGAACAAGTTGTATTACGCCGGCTGAAGCGTGAAATCAACGTCCGCACATCCCCTCCCAAATTTTGTGGCCGTTTTCCCCCCCGCGCGTTGGTACTGCCGCTCACGGAACAAGAAATGTCATTAAGTAAGGCATTCGACTCCTTTCGCATGGCCATAAGAAAGCTGATGGGCAGTAGTGCACGAAATCGGTACCGAGCAGGTAACTTTGCTGTAGAAATCCTGGGCAAACGCCTGCTGAGCTGTCCTATGGCATTTGCAGAATCGTGGCGGCGCTGCAAGGAAGGTCTTGCCGAGGAATACGTTGCGGCGGAACCCGAGGTGGAAGCCATCCGTCGAAGTCTTCAACGGGATACCGGAGATGACCGTGAAGCTCAGACCCGGCAATCCACGGCGTCCAGTGTGGTGGGCGCCTGGCTTAAGGCTTTTGCAGTTGACATGGGAAGCGAGATCTCCGATCTGGATAGGGCGGTTGAGGACATGGGGATCGATCTCACAAACGATGATATCATAAGTCAGACGCCGGTGGCCGATGCCCGTTTCGATACCCTCGTTGCTCTGATAGAAAGGCGTTTGCTCTCCAACGGGAGTTTCCGCGACGATGAGAGGCTCATTGTTTTTACCGAGTACAAAACGACTCTGGACTACCTTGTCCGGCGGCTGCGTGAACGCTATGAGCCTGAAAGGATTCTCACCCTCTTTGGTGGAATGGACGAGATCGAGCGCGATCTGGTTAAGCAGGCCTTCAATGACCCAGCCCACGCAGTGCGCATCCTTTTGGCTACGGATGCCGCGGCTGAGGGGCTCAACCTTCAGCGTACCGCACGGTACCTGTTGCACTACGACTGCCCCTGGAACCCCTCTCGACTCGAACAACGAAACGGCCGCCTTGATCGCCACGGCCAGGCCCGTGATGTCACTGTGTACCACTTTGTGAGTGACCAGGACCAAGATCTGCGCTTTTTGTCCTATGTGATCGCCAAGGCTCACGATATTCGTGAGGACCTGGGCTCTGCAAATGAGATTTTTGACGAGGCAGCCCACCGCCGTCTGATAGAAGGTGAAAGCCTTGCCGCCGTCCAGGCCGATCTGGACCACCATATAGACGCGGCGCAAGGCCGTGCCGTCACATACGCGGACAACAGCACCGACACAGGTGGGGAAGGAGGCGTCGCAGCCGACCAATTGAAGGCCCTGGCCGCGGAAATCGACCTCGATCCAGAATCGCTACGGGATACGCTTGAAGCCGCCATGGGCATTCACGCCGGAAGGCCCCAGCTCGACTGTATGGATCAAAAAATAACATGTAAAGTGCTACATCCCTCTTTGTCTGGCTGGAGCGAGGTCATCGACGATTCGCTCAGGCGCAGCACAGGCCCGGGCAGCCGCGGCCCGGTCTCCCGCTTGGCATTCAGCCCTGAGCCGTTTCTACAGAAAGTCGGCGAGCGTTTCGTCTTTTCCCCGCGACCGGACGTGATCCTCATGCACCTGTCACACCCCTTGCTGCAGCGCGCTCTGAGTGCGCTCACCCGTCGTCGTTTTCCGGGCACCGGCGAAGCAGTTTCACGCTGGACAGTGCGTTTGGGCGACGTGCCAAAAGGGGCTGAGGCGCTGGTGCTGTTGAGTATTGAGGAACTGGCCGTCAACGAGCTGCGCGAAACCTTCCATCACTGGGTGAGGACATTGGCTTTTCCTGTAACCAAGGGGCGGCTCGGCCGGCCTCTCACCCATCGTCCTGCCTTGGAACTTCGTCATGGCGAAGCCACGTCCCTCACCGATCATCAACAACGTGTAAGGGAAGTGATCGAAGACGTGGAACCGGATTTAAAGGAGTATCTTGCCGACCACGCTGCACGCCTCACTGAAAAGTTGCGCCGTCAACTTGAAGATGCCGGCAAGGCGGCGCGCAAACAGGAGGAGAAGCGGTATCGCAGCCGCCAGGGTGAAATCTCCAGTCTTATTGCTGAGAATACGCTGAACAAACTTGAGCGTGAAATCGGTAAGCTGAAAGTAAAACGTCAACAGGGGCTGCTCTTTGATGAGGAGCGGCAATTGGAAGCCATCGATCGATCAATCCAGGAAAAGCAGGAGGAGATCGCCCGACGCACACGCCACTACGAGGAGGTGCGAACTCAGCTTGAGTATGAGCGCGAACGGGTTCTCAAGCGCCTCCTGCCCAAGCGTCATGCCATGGCCGGGACCGCTCAGCTCTTTCCGGTCTGTGTCGAGGTTCGATTACCCGGAGGTGTCTCATGAGCAGCATCGATTTGACAGGTTGGGATCGATTGCGCCACGGCGGTCTGCTCCTCGACACCCGGCGTCTTCCCCAGATGGCTGATCATGTGCCTGACCCGTTATCCGCTTTTTACGAACGCGAACTCCGCAGACAGGCAAGCGCCTTGCTTGAAGGAAGATTGGATGTCCCGTCCTTTGCAACCTTGGTCCTCGAAAAAATCTGCGGCTTTAACGCTGAAAGCGGCACCTGGCAGCGCGGCACGCAGGTGGGTGCCAAGTGGACGCGTCGTGCCGTCACGGGCGAAGGGATCAAACCGCGACAGCTCTGGCATGGGTCCAAGGGCGGACTGCTGCCCGTCTTCTTCGACAGTGAAAAACGTATCGGCATCGGTCGTGGCCGTAAAACAGTAAGCCTGGTACTCCAGTGGCTCAGGGCTGGTGATGAGCGTCTGGCAATGATCACCAACGGACGCCAGTGGCGACTCGTTTTTGCCGGACTTGACTTTGATGCGTGGTGCGAGTGGGACGTGGACTTATGGTTTGAGGAGGGCATTTTATCGTCTCAAGTCACTGCATTGCGCACGCTTCTGTCTTCGGCCTTGTGGATCCCGACCCAGCCCCATGCACCGGCACCGCTGCTTCAGGCTATCCTTGACAGCCGCAAGGGTCAGGCGGAACTGTCGACTGTGCTCGGAGAGCGTGTACGAGAGGCTGTCGAGCTTCTCGTGCAGGCTCACGGCGAAGTGCTGAAGGAAAAATGTGCCACAGTTAATCCATCCGATATTTACCGGACCGCCGTTAGGGTGGTGATGCGAATGGTAATCGCACTCTTTGCAGAGTCTCGCGAGCTTCTGCCGTGCAATAACACGCTCTATCACACCGCTTATGGCCTCACAGGTCTCCTTGAAACCTTGGAGAAGCTCGCCGCACGCGGTACCAACCGCCTGACGCGCTCGTGGAGCGCCTGGCCGCGGGTACTAGCCCTTTTTCGTCTGGTGTACCAGGGTTCTCACCACCAGGAGCTGGCCGTCCCTGCCTACGGCGGCGAGCTTTTCACCCCTGGCAATGCAGAAACCACCGATGGCTTGGTCAAATCACTGGCGGTTTTTGAGAACGCCTGTTTCGAACGGGAGCTCATGTGCGATCGCGACGTCCTCCGCATGTTTGAGCTCATTACACGCACCCGGGTTAAAGTGCGCCAGGGGCGCAGTAGCACCTGGATGCCGGCGCCTGTCGATTTTTCCGATCTTTCCAGCGAATACATCGGCATCCTCTACGAGGGCCTGCTTGACTTTGAGCTAAAAACGGCTCCGACCGGAGACCCGATAGTGTTTCTTGCCATCGGTAACCAGCCGGCGTTGCCATTATCAAGACTTGAGGCTATGGATGATAAGGCGCTTGCCAACCTGCTTGAAAAAATGAAAGACACAAACAGCGGTGAGGAGAAAGCAGAAGTGGGCGAAACGGAGGAATCACTGGAATCGGATGAGGCGGCAGACGCCGAAGAAGTCGAGGAAGTTGATGAAGTTGATGAAAATCTTGAAGATAAAGCAGTAGAACGGGAGGCCGCGAGCACGGAAGACGAGCGGCACACAACGCGCACGCGTGCCGAGAAATGGGCCAGGCATGCCGTTGAAGTGGGTAAGTTGGCCAAAATACCCCGTGGTAAAATGACGCCGGAAAAGAAGCTCGTTTACGAAGAAACCGTTGCAGTCAAGGCGCGAAGGCTCGTCACGCGAGTCGTATTACCTGGCGAGTGGTACCTGGTCCGATGGGGCGGCACTCGCAAGGGTGCGGGAACCTTTTACACGCGCCCGGGGCTCGCGGTGCCGACCGTTCAGCGCACTCTGAGGCCCCTGGCTTTTGACCCGCCCGTGGATTCAGATGGCAAACCGGATCTCGAGGCGTCAGCCGGCACCTGGACGCCAAAAAAGCCCGAAGACATCCTCGCTCTCAAGGTCTGCGATCCGGCCTGCGGCTCGGGCACCTTTCCGGTAGCAGCACTACGCTTCCTGACTGATGCGCTTTACACCTCACTCCACCATCATGGCCGAATTCGGGAGAATGGCGATCGCACTGTGGTTGCGCTGCTCAGCGGCATAGGCGGCACCGAAGAACGACTAAGCCACGAATTTTTACCCTGTAACCCGGATGACGCGCTTTTCGAACCACGCCTTAAGGCGGTGCTTCGCCGCCATGTGGTCGAGCGCTGCCTCTACGGGGTCGATCTCGATCCCCTGGCGGTGGAGCTTTGCCGGTTGTCCCTCTGGATCGAGACCATGGACCGTGAATTGCCGTTTTCCTTCCTGGACCACAAGATCAAGTGCGGCAACAGCCTGGTCGGGTCCTGGTTTGACCAGTTTCAGCATTATCCGGTGATGGCGTGGAAGAACCGTGAAGGGGGTGATAAGGGCCACAACAACGGGATGCACTTCCAGAAGGAAGGCCGCACCAAGGCCATCAAGGCTTGGGTAAAGGAGGTTCTTGCCTCGGACTTAGAGCACGCTATCATCGGTCAACTCCGAATCGGAGAGACCTCATGGGAAGGAAATCGTCCGGAGAAAGTGCACAACCAGGCCCTTACTCTTCTTGAGCGGCTCCACGAATTACCAGTCCAAGACACTACAGAACGCTCTCGTATTTGGCACGACGAATTCCTTGGCTCTGAAAATTGGCGCTCCCTGAAAGCGTCAATGGATCTCTGGTGCTCCTGCTGGTTCTGGCCGGCGGATGACCTCGAACATGCGCCCCTGGCCACGACCTTTACTGCTCTCCCGGCAGAGACTATTGCAGTGGCCGAGCGTATTGCGGCTGCAAAGCGCTTTTTTCACTGGGAACTTGAATTCCCCGACGTTTTTCGGAGCGAAGGTTCGGGTTTCGATGCGGTATTGGGGAATCCACCCTGGGACATTGCCAAGCCAAACTCCAAGGAGTTTTTTTCCAACATCGATCCCCTTTACCGTTCCTATGGAAAGCAGGAGGCCCTGCGCTTCCAGTCCGGATATTTCCAAGACCCGAAGATTGAGGGCTCCTGGATAGATTACTGTGCCGATTTTAGAGCCCAATCGAACTTCATGAGCTATGCTGCGAGCCCATTCGGCGATCCAAATGAGAACGAAAAGAGCCAGCACCGATTCTCCATCAGGCGAGGTAAACAGAACATGGTATTACATGACCTCTGGCGCGATGCACGGGCGAAAAGCCGAGGATTTGCCGACCCCAGGCATCCCTTCCGCTACCAGGGTTCTGCCGACATCAACCTGTACAAGCTGTTTATCGAGCAGACACATACGCTTTTGCGAAAGGGAGGGCGTCTGGGCTTCATCGTACCTTCGGGTCTATACTCTGACCATGGCACCGGAAGCCTTCGGCGACTTTTTCTCGACCATTGCCGCTGGGAGTGGCTTTTCGGTTTTGAAAACAGGGATGGGATTTTCGAAATCCACCGGTCCTATAAATTCAACCCGGTCATTATCGAAAAAGGCGGTAAGACCGAGGCAATTCATACCGCCTTTATGCGGCGCAGACTCGAGGACTGGGAGCGGGCCGAGGCCTTGGCTACACCTTATAGCCGCGTGCAGGTCGATCACTTCAGCCCACGCTCCAAAGCCATTCTTGAGATTCAGTCCCAGCGGGACCTCGATATCCTCGAAAAGATCTACGCCAACTCCGTCCTCCTCGGCGATGACGGCCCCGACGGCTGGGCTATTAAGTATGCCACAGAGTTTCACATGACCAACGACTCCAAGCTCTTTCCCCCGCGGCCCAAGTGGGAGTCAGAAGGCTACCGGCCAGACGAATACAGCCGCTGGCTCAAGGGCGCCTGGCGACCGATTGCGGAACTTTGGTCGGAATTAGGCGTAGACCTCGGTCGTCCTGTCCCGCTTTCACCAAAGGCCGAAGCCGCCATCCGCGAGGCCGACGTTCTCCGTGGCGACCATTCGGTCCGCTGCGCCCAGCCGCCTTACGACAGGCTGCCGGTCCCGCGTGCAGACATCCCTGTGGGCATAATCCTTTCACGGGAGGCGGATGCGTGGATTCGGGAAGAACAGGTAGAGGACGTTGCCCTGCCGCTATATGAAGGGCGTATGATCGGTCAGTTCGATTTCAGCCAAAAGGGGTGGGTGAGTGGAAAGGGAAGGAGCGCTGTTTGGCGCGATGTCGACTGGATCTCAAAGAGAATCGAACCGCAGTACCTTATAAGGCTGAACACGTGGCGTGAGGAAGCATTATCAGCCTATCTGAAGTCATTCGCAACAGCCTTTGGGAAGGATGAAGCAGAGGATGAGAAGGAACGATTAACTGATCCTGAGCAATTCGACCTCTGGTGGTGGGCGCGACGCCGCAAAGTCGCCTTTATAGATGTAACCTCAGCAACTAACACCAGAACTATGTTCTCCGCTGTCCTTGCCGAACTCCCTTGTGGCAACTCGGCCCCGGTACTCAATTGTGATAATGCCACAGTGTTGCCTGCGGTCCTAAACTCATTATCCTATGACATGGTTGCAAGGCTACGATGTGGGGGGGTCCACCTGAACTGGTTCGTGATTGAAGAGTCTATATTGCCACCGAATCGCGAGCTTAAAGAATCGCTACTTTCTGGGCTGCCGCTTGCGCTCGGTTTAGGCATCGAGCGAATGGCTGAGTTCTGGATCAAACCGGGATTTGATTTAAGTACTGCCTGGAGAATCTGTTGGGCACTTTCTGATGCCGAGCGACTTCGTATGCGTTGTGCCTTGGATACTGTTATTACATGTCGATTTGGCTTGGATTTCCCCGATATAGCCTATTTATTGGAAGCATGTGATTATCAGAATCCTGCTGAATCGGGTGCCAACCCCAAAGGCTTCTGGCGCGTCGATAAGGATAAAGACCCTGAGCTTCGCCATACGGTACTGACACTCGTCGCTTTCCATGACCTTGAGGAGAAAATCAGTGCCTGCGGTGGGGATCGTGAAGAGGGCATAGAGGCCTTCCTCAACCAGAATGATGGCGAAGGCTGGATGCTGCCTGAAACGCTACGCTTGGCAGACTATGGTCTCGGGCACGACGAGCGTGCCAAGGAGCACCAACCGGTTGCCAGCCGACTTGGCCCGCGTTTTTATGACTGGCAGCTCGCACAGAGTCCCGAGGAATCGTGGCGCGAATGCCACCTCCATGCGCGCAATCTTCTTGGTAAAAAGGGCTATCTTAACCTTTTAGCCGACGTTCTGCGCGATACCGCCCTAGGCGGCTGGGGGGAGGCCCTGGCTTTTGCCTGCGAACTTTCCACGAAGGACAATTTCCTCACAGTTTTTACTGCTGCGATTGGCCAGCTTCCACCAGACGAGTGGCAAGATCGACTCGACGAAGTTCGAGCGATCCTTTCCGAGCGTGGCTTTAGCTTAGATGCGGCGGATATGATCCAGATCCTCGTCAAAGCCCTGCGACGCACTCCCGAAGAGGTGTGTCCCGAGGGCTTGTCAGTGGCCAGAGAGCTGGTGGGTGAAACGGGCTACCGTCAGCTCCTTGCTGATCTTGAGGCCGGAGATCATGGCAAGATTGCAGAATCTGTTGAACCCTATGGTACTTCTACAGGGAAGATGACCCAAAGGTGGCTTTTTGATTAGGAAGCTTGAGTGAATGGGGGGTTGTTATTGCACTGAATCCGATTGCATTTACTGAAAAAGTGGTTCGCAGTTTTCTGCGGTACCAATTGACTGCCTATCCGTTTGCCGACGAAGACCTTCACACCCAGATGCGGCAGCTTCTGTCTCTCGACCAGACGCGCCAGTCGCCGCTAATGAAAGGCCCGTACATCAGCCTGTCCCGGCCTTTTCGTCGGGGCGCAACCGTCGATGAGCTGGTTCACGATGGTATTTTCCACCCGCATATGCGTCAGCGCATCCCCTCTGCGATCACCCACGTTTATGGCCACCAGGAGGAGGCGATCCGCGCCATCCACGCCGGGAAAACAACGCTCGTATCTACTGGAACCGGCTCGGGCAAGACCGAATGCTTCTTGTATCCGATAGTGAGCAAGTGCCTGGATCTTAGGGATAAAGGGGAGCCGCCCGGTATCAGCGCCGTGATAGTCTATCCGATGAACGCCCTTGCAGAGGATCAGCTCATCCGCCTCCGATCACTTCTGGCCGGCACGGGAATCGCATTCGGTATGTATGTGGGGAAAACGCCTGAGCGTGAGAGTGCGGTCTCTGGTATCCGCCTTCCGGCTGGGGCGTCGAGGGCTGATTACGAAGCGCGACTGGCTCAGGTACGCAGCGAAAAACGCAGCGAAACCGTTCATCCTCCAGAGGAGGTCTGTTCGCGGGAGATAATGCGGACAGAAGGCCGCCAGCCTCGAATCCTGCTTACCAATGTCAAACAGCTCGAACTCTTACTTACGCGCAAGACAGATGTCGAACTTTTCACGGATTCGCGCCTTGATCTCCTCGTATTTGACGAGGCCCACACATTCACCGGGGCACAGGGGGCTGAGACAGCGTGTCTAATCCGCCGTTTGCGCGCATTCTGCGGGCGGCAAGAAAACGAAACTGTTTGTGTGGCCACCTCGGCCACAATCGTTGACAGGGGAAACCCCGATGCAGCTCGCGATTTTGCAGCCCGTTTTTTCGGTGTGCCGAGAGAGGTAGTCGCTACGGTCGACGAAGCTTATGAACCCGAGGTGTGGGCCTCCGATCGCATTGTACCTATGGAAGCCGGAAAGGATTATCCACAACTTCTCAATGAATGTGTGTCAGCAGTGGAGGATGTGTCCGGGGATGCGGTGCGGGCTGTGTATCGGGGGCTTACGGGCACTGAGCTGGCAGGAGGAGAATGGTCGGATGCACTACATTCCTCTCTCTCACAAAACGAGCTTGTTTTTCAATTAAACGAGTCGCTGGCAACCCCACGAGCCCTTCACGAACTGCCGCCGGAGCTGGAAGGAAGTATCGGGCGACCGGTGAACGAGGCCGAGATCCTGTGTTGGCTTTCCCTGGGTGCCGCCGCACGAGTCGCTGGACGTCCGCTTTTGAGGCCGGTGGTGCATGGATTCATTCGAGGTATTAGCGGGGCCGTGGTAACATTTCCAGTAAATCAGAACGGCCCGAAACTATGGCTGGCAGCCGAGGACGAGATCGAAGCCGGTGATGAAGATGAAAAATACGCCCACTTTCCCGTTGCCACATGTACGACTTGTGGGCAGCACTACTTCATTTCTTTTTTAAAGGATTTTGAGTTCACAGGAAAGGCCCCAGGCGGCGGTGAGGCCGTTGCGGACACCTCCTTCTGGGAACCTTTGGAGCAAGCCCAGGGTGGCCGCCGTGTAGTCCTGCTGAATCACCTGGTGGGCGGAAGCGACGACGAGGACCTCGAAGACCACGCCCGGACAGCACCGCTCTCTTTCTGCCGGCACTGTGGTGCCGCCCACCCCCAGGAAATGGGCCGCTGCCGGCACTGCGGCTCGGCTGGTGAAACGGTCATTCTCTACGCCCTGCGTCAGCAAAAAGACAATCCAGGTGTCCTGACGAGCTGTCTTTCCTGCGGGGCAAATGGACGACGCATTGGGACCCAATATCGAGAGCCTGCTCGTCCTGTTAGGGCGACCAATGTGGCCGACGTGCACGTTCTCGCACAGGACATGGTTCACCACTCGGATCGACCACGACTCTTGGTTTTTTGCGATAATCGACAGGACGCCGCCTTTCAGGCAGGCTGGATGAAGGACCACGCTCGCCGATTTCGCCTGCGCGCGTTGATGGCGGAAGCCTTGAAGAGTGGGCCACTGTCCATAGGCGACCTGGCGCGTAACATTGACGATGTGCTTAAGAAAGATGAGTCTCTTTCGCGCGCCCTCGTACCCGAAGTTTGGCAGGTTGTTCGAAAAGAAGGAAGTGGCGGACGTCACGAACAGGAGCGGCGTAAATTCCTTCGCATCCAGGCCCTACGAGAGGTCACCCTCTCGTCGCGGCAGGCCATTGGTCTTGAACCCTGGGGCCGCATGAAGGTGGATTATGAGGGATTGGACGCAACACTGCCATGGATACAGGAAAATGCTAATGCCATGGGTATGCCTGCTGACGATCTCAGAGACGGGGTTGCCGGCCTGCTTGACTATTTGCGGCGAAAACGAGTGTTGTACGATCCTGAGCGGGAGATCTTCACCAAGTACTGGATGGACGGGGACCTCGAAGTGCAGCAGGGCTATCTGCCGCAAATCGGCAATCCAGTGGGCACCAAGCTGCGGCGTGAGCCGACCGAAAAGAATGCACTCGTCACCCAATGGGTCAGCGATCGGGGTGACACGACAATGCGTCAAATAGCGCGAAAGTGGGGGGTTGAGCCCGATGACACGGAGGGATTTCTGGAGGGTCTGTTCAACTTTCTGGTCGAACAGCACGTTCTTGCCCCCGTACAATTGAAAGGCTCGAGGGGCAACCCGCTTCCAAACGTTAGCGGGGTGTATCAGGTCAATGCAGACCGTTTGCGCTTACAGCAGAACCACGGTGTTTGGCGATGCAAAAACTGCCGCCGACGTTCAACGCGTCGAACACCGAGTCAAGCGTGCCTTGCCTGGCGTTGTGATGGCGAACTTGAATTCGTCAGCGAGGATCCGGACAGCTACGATCTTCAGCTACTAGACCAGGGCTACTCGATGCTCCGGCCTGAAGAGCACACGGCAATGGTTCCCAATGACGAAAGGGAACGGTTGGAAAATCTTTTCAAAGGAGAGGGGGATGCCGTCAACGCATTCGTGTGTACCCCTACACTCGAACTGGGCGTGGACATCGGGCAGCTTGACGCTGTTATGATGCGAAACGTCCCGCCTCTGCCGGCCAATTACTGGCAGCGTGCCGGTCGCGCGGGCCGACGCCACCGAATGGCCGTCGACCTGACTTACTGCCGTCCGGTATCCCACGATCGAGCTTACTTCACCGAACCGCTCAAGCTCCTTGCCGGCAGGGTCGATCCGCCGGCCTTTAACTTGCGAAACGACCTTATGGTGGCCAAGCACGTTCACGCCACGATCATCACCCGGCTTCACCAGTACACTATAGACGCATCAAGATCGGAAGAAGAGCGCCGAAACATAGATGAAACGCTGCGGATGTGTCTGCCAGTACGCGTCTCGGTTTATCTTTTTGAAGAAGGGTTCGTCCGAGATAAGGCCTTTGACCTATCGCCTTTGAAAAACCTGATAGAATCAAATTTGGAAGGTTTAGTGGCTTATGTGCATAGGGTTTTTCGGCAAGGGTGGCCGGAGACAGACGCCGAAGTAACAAAGCCGGAAGCCCTTCGAGGATACATCATAGGGATGGTTGAAGAACTCAACGAGGTGATTTCTCGTTTGGGGCGACGCCTGCGTTGGGCAATGGATCAGATCAAGCGTCTCAACGCAGTACGCGAGCGACAGGGAGATCTCGAGCCAGAAGATGAAGCCCTGTTCCGGCGATGCGATGCCCTCGTAAAGCGGCTCAAGGGTACGGCGCGGCGCACTCGCCGGCAGGCGGAAGGTTACCAAGACGTTAATACCTATAGTGTGCTGGCAGCCGAAGGCTTTTTACCGGGCTACGGGCTCGAAGTGGGCTCGGTGTTAGGCACGGCCGAGATACCCTTCTGGCGAACGGGCGCTATGGAATTCGCATTGCCCAGGCCCCCCAGTGTTGCTCTTCGTGAATACGTGCCGGGAAACTTGATCTACGCCAACGGGAATCGATTCGTTGCCAGACGGTTCCACCGTGACATCGACGAGCAGAGGGCCGAAATGCCCGTTTTTGAGGTATCCACCGAACGGCAGGCCGTAAAGCAGACCGACCTCGGGGCCCCACCCGCAAGTCTGAGTTCTGCCGTGTTACAGACGATCGCCGTCTGTGATGTAGACCTGATTCATCAATCCCATATATCTGACGAAGAAGAATTACGTTTTCAGATGGGAGTTGCAGTGCACGGTTTGAAACGAGATCAGCATAATGGGGGTAAAGCTTTCAGGTGGGGTGAACAGAGCCTGCACCTCCGACGCGGTGTGCGCCTGCGACTCGTCAATGTCGGCGCCACAACCGCCATCGAGCGCTTCAGCCGTTTTGGGTACCCCATCTGTACTGTTTGCGGGCAAAGCGTCTCCCCTCTCTCATCAGACCGGCAACGCGAGCATTTTGACCAATCCCACGAAGACCGATGTGGTCGGACGCCGACACCTGTCGGCTTTTATGCAGATGTGGTGGCGGACGTTCTTTCACTGCCTGCCTGTCCGGATCATACGACCGCGTACAGCGTTCTCGAAGCACTTCGATTTGCAGCCACCCGTGTACTCGATATGCATATGGAAGACCTGCAAATTCTGATCATCGGCCACGTAGACCGCGACGATGTGGATGCCCTTCTTTGGGATCCGATGCCCGGTGGATCAGGCTTAGTCGAACAGATTTGCGAGCGTTTTGAAGAGATTACTGAAGTAGCCCGCGAGGTGGTCGAAAATTGCCCAGCAGTATGCAACACCTCTTGTATTGACTGCCTTCAGACTTTCCGGAACGGCTACTACCACAAGCACCTGAACCGGATAGTAGCGCAGGAATGCCTCAGATCTTGGGGTTCACGTCTTGTATTTGCACACGAGATTCCGGCGAAGCAACCTTCAAAGGAACCAGCAGAGGGAACCTATCCTGTCAACGAGGCTGAGCGCAAGTTCCGCCACTTGCTTCGATCATCTGGATTTGAAGAAGGCACCCGAGGCGAGCAGATCCGCCTCGATCGAGCAATAGGGACAACGACGCCGGATGTCATCTATCGCGCCGACTACCATGCTGAGGACGAAGGTATCTGTATCTACCTCGATGGTTTGAGTGGCCACCTTCATGGCAACCCAGCCACCGCAGAGCACGATCAGAGAATCCGGACCTGGCTGCGCAATCATGGATACGAGGTCATCGAGATTGCAGTGAGTGATCTGGATGACGAAGGAGCCATGACACGGCACTTCCTCAGACTCGCAGGCTACCTGCGTGAAGATCATCTGCGTGACTCAATAGGTAGCGACACATCTTGGTTCAGGCTGGCAGATGAGGCCGGAGCAACAAGGGAACGCACAGTCCTCCGGCTTGTGCGACCACGTCGGGAAGAACGCTATGTCAACTGCATACCGATAGTGCCGCTCAAGCTTGCTGCAGGTAAATTTAGTGATCCACAGAGCCTGGAAACTGAAGATTGGGATTGGGTGGAGATTGATACCAACCGCCGATTGCGCCCGGGAATGTTCGTTGCGCAGGTTGTCGGAAAATCGATGGAGCCGTCCATACCAGATGGATCATACTGCCTGTTTGCTGCCCCGGTCACCGGAACACGTCAGGGCAAGACAGTGGTTGTGGGGATGCTTGACGACATGGACCCTGAGACAGGCGAAGGATATACAGTAAAGCGTTACGAAAGCGAAAAGGTGACCTCGGAAGATACATGGCGTCATGTCAAGATAATTCTCAAACCGAATAATCCCGACTTTAAGTCCATCGAAATGACCTGTGAAGACGAGGGCAGTGTTCAGGTCGTTGCCGAGCTTTTAGAGGTTCTCGGCTAAGTCCGGAAGGCAAAAAAATAGTTTCAGATGTCATGCTTTGGTAAACCGACTGAGGATCTGAAACAGTATCTGGGAGAGAGGAAAAAAACGAGATGATTGGACTCAAAACAGAGCAGATTTCTTTGTTGGCTTAAAAGTAGCATAGCTACCGTTTAGTGCCAGCTGCTTATAACTATCCAGTATTAAAGAGAATATCACCGAAACATTCTTAGGATCTTCTCACTTAATCGTGGGTGCTCAGATAAATTCAGGCTTCAATAAGTACCATTACAAAAATAGAATCGGAATTATTTGGCCGAAACAGGTACTAAAACAGCAAAAATCAATCTAAAATGCTCAAATTCCTTTTCTATATTATAAATAGAAACTATAAGTTGGATGGAATTTTGGGGTTGAAATCGTAGATGGCACTAAACGGTAGCTACGCTACTTTTAGGCCACATAGGAGAGCTGGAAGTTCGACGGAGGCAAAGTTCAAGAAAAGACTGCTACATCAGGAATTACGACAATTCCTATGTCGCATTTCGTACCTTTATGCAAGATGACCCATAATACCATGTAGTGTAATTCAATCAACCTTTTGAGACATAAATTCAGAAACGGCCGGAAATGGCTATGTCTTTGCCTTTCATAATATATTTGGGAGAAAGCCTATGGGGACCTGGTTCATTCCTTATGCTGAAATACTTGAAGGCAATCGCGCGGATTTGAGTTTGGGCCTACGTTCCGCCATACGGTATTACAACGACCTTGCAGCTCCGGGTGTTGGAGGTGTGCACTTTGTCAGGCGACTCAGTTGGTGTGTCGGCGCAATCTGGATGGGCCGCGAACTCAATATGAATCCGACACCTATTGCAAATGGCATGGAGGCCCTCGGGCTGAAGGCCTATTACCTGCATACAAATGACGGTGAAGCTGATTACCCCTATCGGGGAAGCCGGGCCTTCTCAAGAACGGGATGGGATGTCAGCTCATATTCGCAGCTTGTCCAGGCAAGAAATTATGTCCAAATCACCTATCGCCAGAATACCAGCAGAAGCCTATCTGACGACATAGGCCTTGGACTTTCAACAGGTGGAAGATTTTTTAACCAGTTTGAACTTACTGAGGCGGGTGAGGAACTGGCGCATTCTTTTTTATCCCAGGTTGGGGCTGGCCGTGGTGGCAGAACATTGTGGAAGTTTTTGAAGTTATGGATTGAGAAGCCGAACGAACAGGCTCCAGCGAGTGCTGGAGCTATTTGGAGAGTGTTGGGCCCCAAGCTTTCGCAAATAAATGGAACTGAAGCAGGGATTGTAAGGGAAAGGCTAAAGAGTGATGTTTATGAGGATTTTCCTGGAGCCAAGGGGGATACTCAGCGCAGATTCCGGTTGACGAGAGCTTTCGACAACCTTTCGGATAGCTTTGCTATGGATGATCTCAAGAGGCAGACAGAAGGTCTTGATGATAAGGCTCAGATATATCTTAATGATCTGGAGGTAATCCGGGCGTTCTTTGATCTTTATCATACCGGATTAGTCTTGCTAAACGATGTTGTAATCGACTTAGAAACCAGCGAGAGCATAAAGCTTAATGAGACTGTTGGATCTCCTGTTGTCCAAGACGATATGCATAGTTTCATTAATACGTCTAAGTTCTATCTTGATCTCGCTGAAAGATATGATTCCGAGCATCCCGTCGCTGTTGAATTTGCAAAACTATACAAACATAATCCAGAGAGTATTTTAAGTGAAATCCTGCTACGCGATGGGCGCATTTGTCAACTTGTTGACAATCTGGTCATCAAGGGACCTTTATATCGAAGTAGAATCTTGAATGAAAGCCAGAACGAAGATGATGATGAGGATGCACGCGAAGCAGAAGACACAGGGTTGGGAGAGGATATATTTCCAACAATAAGAAATCTTTTTTATCTTTGGAAGGAGTGCGGGGAGTATACTAAAAATGCATGAAGAAAACATGACTCTGACTGAAGTCTTTTCTCCTCCGAGCGATAAACTGTTTGGGACATTTGCTGTTGTATGTGGCTATTCTGCAACCGCGCGTCTTCTACAAAAAGCGCTTGATTCTTTTACCAGGGAAGGAGAGATCGCACGCAGAGCCCGCGGAGGGATAAATATGCTCTTGTTCCTGGATCCACGGGCAAAGATTCTGAATTCATCGCTCATTCCAGGTCTTTATCACGTTGCTCCCCGTGCAGAAGAAAAATGGAACCCCAAATTCAAGCTTATGCATGCGAAAGTGGCAATGTTGTGCTTTTCACAGTCCCACTCAGGTCCGACAGAAGTGGTTCGTCTTGTCGTAAATACCGGCAACTGGACCGAAAAAAGTGCGTCGGGTAATCTGGAGCTGGTTTGGATGACAGATGTTAATCTCAACAGAAAGCACAAAATTGAGGACAGGGCGGATCTATCGAAGATTGCCGACTTTTTCAATGATCTTCTATCTATCTATGACTGTCCGGGAAATGTTTTGGAAAAACTTAGGTGGCATCAGAAGAAATTTGAAAATTTTCCCGGAGCGGTAAGAAAAAATCGGGCCCGATTCATCTCTTCCCTGGGGAAAAACCACAAGGAGCAATATTTGGGATTGCTGGATCATATCGTAAGAAAGATGAAGGGGGCAGTCCAGCAAAATAGGTTGTTCTGTGGGTCCGGTTTTTTTGAATCAGGCAAAAGCGGGAAGGTCCCGGAAGTTTTAGAGCAAATTGTCAACCGGTTGCATGATGCAGGAGTGCTATGCGCTGGGATGGACAGGGTTCGGAAGAATCTTGTTATCAATCCTATGACTTGCGGAGCTGTCAAATGCTGGCTGGATCGATATCGCGAAGATGACGACGAACTCGATTGGATGGTGTACCTTCCAAGAGACCCCCACGCAGAAGATGAAGCAGGGAGAAGCTTTCTGCATGCCAAATACATTCTTGTTAGTAAGTGGACCAAGGGGGAGAGGTTTAATCAGGGGAGGCTATACCTTGGAAGTGGCAACCTAAGTCGGCAGGGCTTGTTGTATCCTCCCGGACGATCCGGGAGGGAGGTCGGCAATGTAGAGGCGGGCGTTGTCTTGGAACTGGAAGATTTTAGCTATGATGACTTGCGAAATCGTCTGGCTATCGGAGATCAGTGGAACGATTCAGACATAGAGCTCAAAGAGGATGGAGAAGAAAGTGAACTGGAAGGGCACGAAGAAGTCCAGGTGGCTTCTCCAATTCTTGCGCTCTGTCAGGGTAAACAAGAGGGAAAATATGAGATTATCTGGTCCGAGGAACGGTTAGCATGTCAGCTATTGGGTATGGACCGGGAAATAGTTCAAGCAATACAACCTGCAATGAAAACCATTGAACTCCCGGAGGGGGACTCCTTGGGAGAAAGAGTGCGGATCGAGTGTACTTCCAGGCAGAAAACCTATGTCATTCCCGTATTTGATCAAAAGGGGAGGTTCTGTCGTTCAAAGCCAGCGAGAAAGACTGTGGGCGATCTATTGGGGCAATTACTCGGTTTTCCAACTCAAATTGTAGATGAGGAGTTTCCTGATGGCCTCCATGATGACAATGGTGATCCCCCCACACCAACTGATGGTGTTGACAGGAAAAAACTCAAAATACAGATTCCTGATGACCCGGTCAACAGAGAATTTCTGCTCGGAGATGCCATGGAGTTGGTTGAACAGATTGCCAGGAAAAATCAGATATTGACGTCGGGGCTCTTGCCTGACTGGATTGAACATCTGGAATTCACGCTTATCGAATGCTTCGATACAAATAAAAACGCCTTTCCAGAGCTTAAGGTCAATTTTCTCAATGTTCTCAAAAAGGAGAAGTTTTCTCCTTCGTGGAATTCATTTGGAAACGATGAAAAAGTTGAAAATTTGCGTCGAAGGTACGAAAACGCGATAGATAATATTTCGATGGCCTGGAATATTGCTGAATTCTCTTCCATCGGATAAGCAAAAGGAAAAAACGTGTCACGACTGGATTGGAAACTTGTTGCAAAAAAGGTGATTGAAAAGGTTGTGTCAAATCCAGGGCACTTCAAACAGTCAGAGGGGAATTCGTTATCCTTCATAGCAGACAACATTTCCAACGGAGGAGTAATACTTGCAGATGAAGTGGGGATGGGGAAAACTTGGGTAGCCCTCACCCTCCTTGACTGTGTTGTTGAATGTGGAGGGACCGCTGCAGTAGTAGTTCCCCCAGGTCTGATGTTTCAGTGGCAGGCCGAATTCCATAAATACAAGGAGAATCAGGATGTCATAGAACCGGTTTTATTAAGGAGTTACTGGGGCTTGTTCCAGCAGAGGCTATTCCAAGAGAAAAATCCATGCTCAGTTCTTATCCCGCATACACGTCCATGGACAATATTATCCCATCGGTTCAACGTTCCAAATCTCAGGAAAAACTCCCCAACAAGGAGATTCTGCCTTCCAACGCTTGTAGCTGCACATATACAGGATGATGAGGGAACCAGGAAGCGAAGAGCATATCAATACGGGGAATGTGGAAGCTATCATGAGGATATGTATCCCGCTGCTAAGTATCTTGCGGACAAAGTTGATGAACTCGATAGAGAGCAGACAGAATTTCTTCTTAATGAGCAGTTCCATTTGACCCATTATCATGATGGACAAAATGCGAGAAACAATTACATATTGGAGCATTTTAAACGAGGGAATATGGGATTTGATCTACACTGCAATCTTATCGGGCAACTTATTGGCGTGGTGGATCTCCTTTTGATCGATGAAGCGCACAAGAGCAAGGACAGTATCGAATCTCCGATAAAGTTGCTTGGGACGTTATTAGAAAAGGTCATTGATAGCCATGACGGCAGACGGATGGCCATTACGGCAACTCCGGTAGAGCTTGGACCTGAGCAGTGGCTTTTCCTTCTGGAGAGGATAGGAAAGAGGGGAAACAATCTCCAGAAAACCGTTTCTGTAATTAACCAATTTTCCCGCTCCCTTGTCAAAGCCAACCTGTACAGTGATTCAAGATCGGTTCTTGATGATCTTATCGGTCGTTCATATGAGTTCAAACTATCCCTTGAAGACTCTTTAACACGTCGCAGAAGAATGAACCAGACGGAGATGAAAAAATTGATCAAATATTCAGATAAGAAAGCATCATCACATCCACATAGAAGCATCGAAAAATGTGTGATCCGTTATTCAGACCTGGATAAGAGATGGAAAAATATTGTCTTGGCCTTCGAAGGAATAAGCAAAGCGGCCAAAGGAATGGATGGAAAGCGTGCTGAGAAGCTCCTCAGAACTAGATATGCGAGTGGTCATATTGTCGTTGATTTCAATGAAAGGAGGAGCGAAGAAGTCGAAACCCCGGAAAACGTGAACCCCCAGGAAGGAAGGTTACTCTTTTGGAAGAAACTGGCATATTCGTTGTTGGAAGAAGATGGGACGGAAAATGGGCAATTCTATAGTCATCCTCGAGTAAAAAGGGCTGCAGACAGGATAGAGGAGATACTCTATGAGCCGGATGGCAAGCCAAGCAGGGAAAAGGTTCTCGTTTTTGGAACCTTTATTAGCCCTCTTGAAGACCTGAACCATTTGCTGAATGCCCGCCATATTTTGCGTCAAATTGACTCTGGAAGACCGGTATTGGCAACTAGAATAGATAGAGCCCTCCTGTATAGAGAATATCTTGGAATATTATTGGATAGAAAGACAACCAGGCCATTTGTAGGTGAACTTGCAGGGAGCTCTTTAAATCGGGAAGGTGTAAAGCGGAAAATAGTGACTGCGAGACGCAGTTATGAAATAGCCAGAGACAAGCTTGGAGTCATTGATGAAAAATTTATAAAGCAGTTGCCAGGAGATGCTGCCATTATGAATATGGGAGATTCAAAATCTATTTTCCTCCGTTTCCTTCGTTCAAAGGTTTTGAACGAATATCTATATGCTGATGAAGTGCTGGAAAAAATAGATCCCCAAAATGCAAAAAAGATGGCCAAGGCAATTTGGAAAAACTATTTGAATGCGCAGATCGAACAAGAGGACAATCTCGATGAATACGAAGCCGTTACAGAATATGAGGGGGATGAAGAAGAAAAAAAGCTAGATTCATTTGGCGACAACATGGATGCAAGAGTGATTGAAGAAATCCTAAAGGAGGAAGCAGGAGTAGAAAGAATACAGGATGTTATTGGTCCAGCAAGTCAATTTTCCAGATTGTTTGTCGGCAGAACAGATATGAAAACCCGAAGGGCGGTACAAGCTCAATTCAACAGATTTGGCAGCAACCCGCGAGCCTTGATATCCCAGAGTCTGGTCGGACGTGAAGGCCTAAACCTTCATGAAGCCTGTCGACATGTATTCCTTTTCCATCCAGAATGGAACCCTGCCACTGTGGAACAACAAATCGGAAGGGTTGATCGGATCAACAGCTATTGGGAGAATCTGGCCAATGAATATCGCAGCAAAATAGAAAACGGGGAAAAAGCGGAATTTCCGTATATCATCGTAGAGTTCCTTGTTTTCGAAGGTACATATGACGAATATCAGTATGAGAGGTTATTTTCTCGTCGAAATAAGCTCGATGCCCAGCTTTTCGGCTCTCTACTATCGGAGGGGAAGTTGGAAAAAGTACCTTCTGACATGAAGCCAAAACTGCGGGATGCTGCTCCCGATTTTGAACCACTACAAAGGACATGGGACAGCCCTTGACTGCGCGTTGCCGGAATAGGGGTCGGAATAGAATTTGCGAAAAAACGTCGCTAAGGATCTCTGGGCTCCCGTAATGGTCGGAGAGTCTGCCTTTTCCATTCCTTTTCCACGTTAAAAGTATACCTGCCGTATTTGTTTATATGGTCAAAGCGGCAAGGTGAAATGTGGGCTAAATCGTCATCACTGATAGAATATCCTTCTGCCTTAAGCTGATCAATAACTACCTGCATATACCGCGTATTCCACACAATTATCGCATTGGTCACCAA
>LGVF01146877.1_pt2 | contig 22374 bp, 49 predicted proteins | sample 469901 | NCBI WGS metagenome assembly LGVF01 (sample SAMN03893561, study PRJNA290197) | marine sediment metagenome | material: sediment; isolation source: combined push core samples #3730, #5133, and #5579 collected at Hydrate Ridge | place: Pacific Ocean: Hydrate Ridge
GGTCCTTGGTGTACACCTTCTTCGCTGCGGCGATGAATTTCTTCTCATCTGCCGGCGCAGGGATCGCTGCGTGGACCCCGTTTGCGTCCACTATCTCACACGTAGGGAACGGGACGAATGATACCCGGGCGGTTGCGCCGAACGCCACATTGCCGTATGTTCCTATGCTCTTAACGTACTGTCCTGGAGCCACTTTTCTCCATGATCCTCTTCTTATTGTTTTAGTTGCCATAATATGATTCTCCTATAATGTATATCTGTCGCAATCGTATATAAAGGTTTGGTAGTGTCAGATTGCACCGATCGCAGAGGCAATGATGCAACATACTGCTATGATTGATACAGCGAATCCACACACGAGCAGGACACCAAGTGCGTATTCATACGGGGACAGGTTAATTGTTTTCATAATGATATTCTCCTGTGTATATTGTACAATCGTATATAAAGGTTCCTATAACTCAAGCTTTGCGAATGCCAGGATGTCATCGCACGCCCCCATTACAGATATTGGAAGGTCGTATGGGCACTCGTCGCAGTCTGCGATTTGGCACCCATCCTTCGAGAGAAGGCGGGTTTTGCATTCGGCGTATTTTTGCAACACGTTGTTGCAGCGATCAATAATATCCATTTGTTGTGGTTGTTTCATAATAGTTCTCCTATATCCATATCTGTCACAATCGTATATAAAGGTTGCGCAGCACAACACGCCATAGATTTCAACTTTTGCGCGCGCTTGCATTCATCGCGCATATCCTTGAACGGGCACCGCGCACATTTCACGCGGTACTCGCTCAAAGTCATTATTGGGCGGTGGGAGAGATCTTTCATATATCGATCTCGACTGCGTCCGCTGCGATCTTTTCTATCTTCTCAAGTGCTTCCGTCATTAGCTCGACTGCCTCAAAGCAGTACATATCATCCTTCGTGACGATCGATCCGTCCACCCGGTTGAGGACGTCCCTAGCTCTCTGCGTGATATACTTCAAGTGTGTGTTCTTTGTGGGGTTCAGTGGTTCCCCGAATGTGTTATTTTTCATTTCCATTGTTAAGCCTCCTGTGTAACGTCGATCTTGATATCTCCATGTCCTTCGCGACCTTCGTCTTTGGTACACCGTCTGCAATCCTGCGGCGAGCTTCTGCAACGTCCACATCTACCACTGGCCGCCCGAATTTAACGCCTTTCTCCAGAGCCGCCTCCCTTCCAAGCGACGTCCGCTCATTGATCAGCGCGCGCTCATATTCTGCGAACGATGCCATCATGTGGAAGAAAAGCCTGCCCTCATTGCTCGTGGTGTCGATGTTCGCGTTGATGCACACGAACCCAAGTTCCTTCGATTTGAAGATATCCACTATCTCGATGAGGTTTTTAAGGCTCCGGCCGATCCGGTCGAGTTTCCAGACGATTATGACCTCTGCGCCATGTGCGTTTGTTTCGATGTCTGTGAGCATCTCCTGAAATTCTGGGCGGTCGGTATTCGCACCGGTCGCCTTGTCGGTGTACAACCGCGCCAGGTCAATATTACGATAGTCACAATATCTCTTGATCTGTTCGACCTGGACATCAAGTGATTGGTCTTTTGTGCTGACCCGGGCATACCCTATTGCTTTCATGCCGCGCACCCCATCATGTACCCTATCATGTACCAGAGTGTGATACGAATTACCATTGCTCCTATTTGGTATAGGCGATCTCTGGACATTTTCATATCGTTCCAGCCTCCCGATAGTCTCTGTATATTGCGAGAGCATACTCAAATCCGCTTTTCTCACCTTTTGTGTACGATCCGTGCCCCCGGCCGGAGGCGATCGCATTCTTCAGATTCGTGATCCGGCGTTCCATCTCCTGCTCATACACGTTGGCATCTTTCTCGTTGTTGTTTTTATGCATGTTATCTCCGGTTTTATGTACTTCTGTATGTGTCACCAATCCTATATAAAGGTTTTGGTCACACACCGCCCATAGGGCTTATATCGATTTTTACGGTGATGTCTTGCCACGCTGCGACTACACCATCATACCAAAGTATCATACGAAAGACGTTCTCTTCTTCCATACCCAGTCTGGACACCCTGTAGCCGGCATCCCGGAATTCCCGGATCAATCTGCGCGTCTCATTCGAGGTTTCTGCTGCCCGGTATTCCGCACCGAGGCCAACACGGTCATAGAACCGTGATACCACTTCATTCTCTATCAACAAAAGCGGGTCTCGCATCTCTTCTGCTACCGTTTTCATGTTTATTCATCTCCTGTATTAAATATCTTGAATGCTATATTATCGCCTATAGCAGCAGAGGTTATTCCGCCCTTCGCTTCCAATAAGTCTACGATTTTCTCGTCTATTGTGTTTTCAGCTATCATGAAATAAGAATTTACGGCATTCTTTTGCCCGATGCGATGGGTTCTGTCCTCGGCTTGTTCGTGTAACGATGGAGTCCATCCGAGCTCGACGAATAGAACGTTAGAGGCGGCTGTGAGCGTGATGCCGACGCCGGCTGCTTGGAGGTTCCCGACGAAAAGCCGGATCCCATCATCTCCCTGAAACCTATCAACTGATAATTGTTTCTCTTCCGCGCACATCCCACCATCCAGCCGAGCCGCAACCTTTGAAAACTCTTTCATCAAACTGTCAATCGTCGCGCGGTGGGTCGCGAAAACCACGAGCTTCTCCCCAGTTTCCAGAAAGTCGGATATCCACGCTATAGCTTGTTTCATCTTGCCCTGGATTGCTATCTGCCGGAGAGCCTCTACCATAGACAACTGCTCGACGCTTGATGCGCGGTCAGCGGCTGCCTGACCCTTCTGTTCGGTGACCCATTTCACGAAATCCTTCTCTGCGCTGGTGTATTCGCGACGGTTGTCTACCGATACGAGAAGCGTCTGGCGTCGCTTTGCTGGAAGCTCCGGGAGTACCTCCGACTTGGTGCGACGGATCATAATACTTTCCAAAGACTCTGCCAACTCTTTTAGATTCGAGGCGCCGGAAAAATCCCAGACGGTTTTTTGCCCAAAATGTAATTGGTGGGCGGCGGTGAACCGCTTGTGCCACGGAAAGAATGATTTCGAGTTGTATCGCTCAGGGGCGATTATACAAAGTTGGTTCCATAACTCCGCTGGGCGGTTAAGGATTGGTGTGCCGGTGAGCAGGATTTTGTGGGGGACCGATTTGGCAAGCTTGGCGGCAGCCTTTGACCGTGCAGATTTTGAGTTTTTGATTGAATGGGATTCGTCGAATATAAGTATTCGGGGGTCATAGCCCTTTAGAACTGGTAATTGTTTACTCAAAATATCATAATTGATTATCACGATGTCGCCTGATAATGGTTTTATTTTACCACCATTGATGACTTCTATGGTGTCATCGGTCTCCAGCCACATCTCTGCCTCGCGTTCCCAGTTGAGTTTAAGAGACGCCGGGCAGATGATGACCGCTGGCCGGAGTGCTGGATGCAATGCGAGATACGCCAGCGACTGACACGTTTTCCCAAGTCCGGGTTGGTCGGCTATCATAGCGTTACCCCCTGCCCCATCGACAAATGCCAGCCCGGCTTTCTGGAAATCCATCATCTCTTTACCGTTGCCGAAACTGGTGGGCGCGATGATCGAGACGGCCAGAGCGGGGGAGGTGGGGGCGGTGTCGTATGATAAGGCTGCTTTTGCCGCTTCCGCTCTTGGGTCACAATGCGCAAACGTGTTAATTATCCATTTTAGATATCGTGGATGGGCGGAGGCGATCTCCGCATAGGTCTTATCGCGGTGCTTCCCGAATCCGAGTTTTTGAGAGGTCATCGGGTCGCCTCGAAGTACCGTTCCGTCCACCCACCCCACCGAATCACCGTCCACGGTCGCTGCATCCAGTCATCGCCATACTGCTGCGTGAACCACGTATCTGCTGCGGCGAAGTCGTCGAACCCGTCCGCCTTCGCCCATGCGCAGAGAGTCGAATTACAATTCGGAACATGGTCGTATACCTCCGTGATTATAACTTTCCCAAGGAAATGCGCATAATCATGGTTTGGACAAGAGGTACGCTCGTTATTTTCCCGGTCCGGTCTCGATGCAAGCCCAGAGCGAGTGAGCCTCCTGAGTGGCTTGCCGATGATCTTGTTGCGCTGTTCTATGTAGATGTGGCATATATCACCAACTTTAATACGGTCGGTTAGTTTGCGCGTGGTTTGTTGCTTGTCTCCCATGAGCAGAGTGTCGAGGAATTGCCGGTGAAAAGATATTGCTGGCATCAGATATCACGCCCCCGACTAAGAGGGTAGTTGTCAAGAAGGTACTGCAATCTATCTACTATACCACAAAATCTATTATGCGCCATTATGTTCATAAGCTCACCTCTTCTGCATATTAATCGATATGTCACCGTCTTCGTTGAATTCAACGACGCCGATCCGAGATGTGCCGAGCCACACATTGCCGTCCTTGATTACGAGGTTTTGGATGGCGTTGATCGCTCGGCCAAGGGTTTCAGCGTCTTCGCGACCATGTAACTTATCATCACATTCGTCACATACCTCGATCACCGCATTTGGGTCAAATTCTCGGGGGTACCACAGATGGTGGCGAGAGGTTGGGGTGTCTGTCGCGCCGCATCTCTCACATACACCAGTCAATCGAATCTTTTTCTGGTCTCGGTGGCGAATGGTGGTTTTCTCTGTTGAATCTGGGGTCATAATGTTTATACCTCCGATACGATTATTCGACGTTTATCACCATCAAGCTCAATAATATACCCCGAAAGTGTTGGTGATATATTCATTCCGCTATCACATAACGCCAAGCCTATTTTTCTATCAATTTCATCAAGCATGTTGTTTCATTCTCCTGCGCAAGTTGCGCAATATACTATGTGTCGCGGATGGTATATAAAGGTTTTGGAACATGGATCATACTAACGAGCACTCCACGGGAATCACCGAGCACAATCCGGTTGGTGATCGAGGCAACATGGTCGCGATCATCGTCTTCGATGGTTCCAGATGCCTTAATCCCGTCCAAAATAAACTTGACGGCAGCGAACACGTTGTCAGGATCTCTCTTCTTCTTTGTTTCGATCCAAGTTATATCGAGCGCAATGGCGGTGAGGCGGATGTGGTCGGTCTGTACCATTATTTCCTCTGCGACAAGGTTGGTATAATTCCTTTTCTGCGCAGCGGCAGCGTACTTATTTCCGCGCGCGGTCTGGATCATGTCGTTGAGCGTTGGGAGGGGGAAATCAAGGAAAAAAGATGTGGAGCTCATTTAAACCCCATCCAGTCCTCGTATGTCTGCGCTTTTCCACGTGGCGCGCCGGCCAAATAATCCGGCATCTGCGCATCCATGGGAGACACTGATCCAGACCGAGATTGTTTAGCGATGGCAGCGGCTCCTTCCGATGAAGACATGAACTTCTCTGCATCATCCCCGGTTACCTCGGTCACATCGGTTTTATAAGCGTCGGTCACATACACCTTACCACCTATCACCCATATTATCGCTGGAGTATGTCCTCCATACGATTTTATGTTCCTCGCGCGCTTTCCATCGCCCATGTCCTTCCACGCGATCTTTTTGGCTTTGTTGCGTGCCTTCTCGTTCGCTATGGCGATTACTGCTTTCTGTTTCGCTGTTTTCATAACAGCGTTTCCTGCTTTATTGAGTTGTTCGGATATTGTCATGGTATTACCTCGTTGAAATAAAGGGAAATGGGGTAATTAGTACCCCATAAACTCCCTGCATGTCTGTGCACGCTTCTTCTTTGCAGCCGGGTGATGGGAGATCGGCGGGAGTGCCTCGCCTCCACCGACGAGATACGCAAGGGGGTGCTTGGTGACAGCCTTTGCGCTTGATGCCTTCTTAGCAGGTGGCTTCTTCGCCTTCTTAGCAGGTGGCTTCTTCGCCTTCTTCGCCTTCTTCGCCGGAGGGGGGGCCAACGCCCTTGCCTCAGCGGCAGCGGTGGTGGACACGACAATCTCCCCGGCTGCGGCGACCCGCCCCCCATATTTAGCGGCGGCAGCGGCCACGGGTTTCATACCAGCAACAACGAGTTTCGCACCTTTTTTTGCAGAAGCAAGGAACGATTTCTTTGTTCTTTTTGCGGGTGCAGTGGGCTTGGATGCCGTGGGTGGTTTGGTGGGCGCAGTGGGCTTTTCTCGCCTTGGTTCTGCTCTGGGTGGTTTTCCGGTCGCTGATGTGACGTACTTTTCAGCTTCCGCGCCAGTGACGTCTACGGTCGCTTTTGATGGGTGAGTAATATAGACCGCCCCACTGGCGACATGTATAGTTCCCCCGCGGCCATCTGGTCTGGAATAATGTTTTTTGGATACGTATGTCCATTTCATTGTAATCACCTCGTATATGGTGGGAATTGTCTCTCATAGCTTATAAACATTTCGGTTAAAAAAAACAGGTGGTGCCGGTTATTCACCGATCACCGGTTACGATATGTAAAACAGTTTGTCTCTCTTCCCGCGCGGAGTCGCGCATTTCTTCAGACTAGATGAGGTTGGGTACTTTACCCCTGACATCGTGTGTTGCTTGGCGTATGCCTTGGCGGATTGACGAGATTTGAAGGCGCGGGGAGTCATCTTAAGGTAAGATCTCTTTCCCCTTGGGCCTTCATACCCATGAGGGGTCACTATGTTATAGGTCATATTTTTCACCTCTGTTACGAACATTGGGCGACATCGTTTAAAAAGGTTTCGGTCATCACCCATGTGACAACGCTGCAAAGCACATCGCTAATACAATTACTATAGATAACGTGATCATGCCAAGGTTGGCGCGGGAGTTCCATGATTTTATGTGATGCGTGGTATGGTATACGAGGTTAACATGTTTAAACCTTTCCCGTTCCAAAACTTTCAAGTTGTGACGCAGTTGATTCAATAACATAAAAATGTATAAAAAAACAAAAAAAAGTCGATATGGCGCAAGTATGGCGCACATATCATATACCAGTTATTAATCCATGGGTTCCAAAAACTCTATAGCGATTAAGCGTTCGGCGCCATTCCGGTTGCGTACCATGAGCTCTGGGTCCCATATACAATCCCCGCGCACGACCACGCCGGTGAAGGAGTCGTTGGTCAGATATTCATACTCAGATGTGGTAGTTACCACCGAACCGATGCCATACCCTTCTCGGTGCTGAGACACGCACGTATTCAGATCATTAAATGATATAACCATGATCCCAGTTAATACCAACAAGAATATCAGTACAGCGGCGGGAAGTATGTCTTCGATTGAATCAGTCATATTGTTTCATTCTCCTGCGCAAGTTGCGCAATGTATTATGTGTCATTGATGGTATATAAAGGTTTTGGCACATCAATACTTCTTTGTGTGCAGGCGACACGGCACCTCAAACACTGGGCAATTACCGCTTACGTATGCCGACGTATTACCATCAAATATTGGTGATGAGCACCGCCCTATTATAGAGGGGTGCAGGTCAGTCCGATCATGTGGAACGAAGAACTCACAATCTTTGCAGCGCAGCATGGTTACACCGACCCCAAACATCTCACCCGCGGGCGGTTGCCTTTGTCAGTAAACAACATATTTGCGATCTTTTTCGCCTCTTTCTCGGTACCGATGAAGACAAACTCATTCCCAGGATCTTGGGGAGATGTGAGCTTCCATGTGGGATCACTACCTATGCGGTACAACCCTTTCATCTGAGGGGGGGACGATTTCATATAGTTGATCCCCTCTCGGCCAAGTGTGTTGCCAGATTATCAGCAGTCGTAAGGAGTGTGACAAGTGGGTACGCATCCACCGCAGCGTTGTAAGCTTTACCGAGGGCATAGCCGGAGGTGACGCCTTCTGTCCAAGCCCCCATGTGCCAACGGATCGCAGCGGCCTCTGTGTCGGACAGGTCGATGAAGCGCGAGACGATGAACAAGCTCTTTTCGCCGTGTCCGAGCGGGAGTTCGTCTTTGACGCCCCACCTGATATAGGATTCCCATTTCCCGTGCTCATCCTTGCGCCACGCTGGCTCTTGTATATAGTAGTTCGCCTTACATACATCATGCAGGAGCGACGTTATCACTATCTGGTCAACTGATATACCAGTGCTGAGCCGGTTGTCGAGTATACCGAGCATATCATAGACATTCCAGGAATGCTCTGCCAATCCGCCAACGTGCGCACAGTGGTGCCGGGTGCTTGCGGGCGCCTCGAAGAAATCTGTTCCGTGGTCAAGGTATTCGATCAGGTTGGGCATTCCTTCGCGCCCGGTGCCAAGCAATGCCGTGGTGATGTTCTGCTTCGTGGTGTTCATTTTGTTCTCCTTATAGTTTTTCTGGTTTCAATTCGTCCATGATCTGAAAATGGTTACATGTTTCGAGATAGTCCATCATGTTATCGGGTTTGGGCGGCATTTCAGGCCGGTGACAAAAAACCGTGCTTGGGGCGATTGCGTATCCATATTTACATATTAAACAGCATTTTTTGGCTTGTGTTGTATTGTTCATAACATTTGTCTCCTTATAGATGTATAATACTTATTTGCGACGATCGTATATAAGGCTTTCGCTTCCTGATACGGTAATTATTTAAACCGGCCCAAAACACCGATTTGTTCACCGAATAAATTCAATCCATGTGATATTTGTGTTGTTCCCATATAGGCGAATGTTCCAACAACGTTTGTTATTTTTATTCTATCTTCAAGAAGTCGTTTAAATGAATTTGTTGTAAAGAATTTTTTATGTCTACTGTTGTAAGTAAATTGATCAAATCTTCCTATAACACATAACAAACGATAACGTATATAGTTATAATTCGGAGTTGATAGAATGATATACCCATTTGGTTTCACAACTCGTTTTATTTCAGAAAGATAATGATCTGTATTCCATAGATGTTCAATAACATCAAGCGATACGGCCATATCGAACGTGTTGTCTGCAAAGGGTAATGCGTCAGATTCAAGATTTGTGCAATTACAATAGTGTTTTTTACGATTATAAGCTACACAATGGTCTGCCCCATCAACACGAGAAACTGAATGACCTAAAGCCTCTAAACTATCTGCAAATTCGCCCATTCCACATCCAACATCGATGATATTATGTATGTTTGTAGGTGGAACTTTCTGTAGCAAGGTCATCGCTAATCGGTGTTGCGCTCGTATACAATATTCTCTATTATCTTCCCCGTAATTCATTTTTTTAATGTTGTTCATGTTCTTGTCCTCCTTATAGATGTATAATACTTATTTGCGACGATCGTATATAAGGCTTTCGCTTCCTGATACGGTTGCGCAACGCCTCGATGCACGTGCCTCCGTTATTAAGGCATAATATCGGTTTCTGGCATACCCCACCTCGTCTTCTGTGGTGGGGACATCTGGTATGCATACATAGTATCACGGTCATTTCTTGAACCTCCGTCCTTTCGGGCAATCCTCACAGTACTGAAGCACGAACCTGCCACACTTCGCGCGGAGCGTTCGGCATGAATAACTGTACCCACCGTCCTTGCGCAACACGCTTTTCACCTGTTTAGCGGTCTCGATTTGGTCATAATCTGCCTGATTTGAGAATAGGCGGCAAAGTGCTGGAAATTGCAGACCGATGTCCCGGTACGCGCATACAATCGAAATCCTCGCGTAGTGTCCACCGCCACCGGTTAGCTCGTGCCCATTTTCAAGACACGCACACAGACATGGTGGCACACCACCCGGTAGAGGACATGGCGCTACCTTCATCCGGCGCGGAGAATCAAATATATTGTTGAATATATCATCAATATTTTCACCGCTATGCGTTTCTGGGGGGTTTGGTCTGAATGATTGGGCGCTGGAGAATCTTGTTATATCGATTGGAGTAACCTCAAACTCCTCTACGTACTCAAAGTTGTCATTGATGTATCGGTACTCTGTGCCCTTTTTCTGGTGTCGGGAGAACGGTAGCCGCACAAGGTTGCCATATTCTCCCTCTGGGATATCGCGCTGTTTTGGGAACATCTCTGTTTCCGGCAGTTCGGCATTGCACGCGATCCACCTGATAAAATCGTACGCCTCGGCAGTCTTCGCGGGGGGATCGAAAAAGACGTGGATGTGATAACATCCTGGGCTGCTCTCTGCAAACGTGTATGGAATACCAAAGGATTTGAGCGTGAAGATGAGTTTTGATGCCCTCCCCTGCACAATATCGATTGGTATTGTCTCCTTCCCTTCGTGTCCATCTACATCGAAAAGCGCGAATTTGCATGTGCTGTCCGAAAAAGAAGTGTAGCACCCGATAGTTATATTATGTTTCAGGTGCCGGATCAGGGCCGCATCAGTGAGCTCCTTCGCTACCTTATGATACCGTCCATCCTTCTGCTGCCTCGCGTACACATCCTCGCGAGTGATGATATGAGAGCGCAGGAACTCCAGGTGGTTATCAGGTGTTACGTGCATTATATCTCCTTTACATAGATGGTGCAGATGCGGCGGACGCGATGTCCTGTCGGCGTTCGATTGTGGATAGTATCCGCGCCCATATAGCGCCATCCTCGAACCGCATCTGGTCGGCTTCTTTCTTCAGAATTGATGACATTTTTACCCCCAGTTAATGTGGTGGATTTCCGCCAAATATTCTTTCCTGCGCAATGAATGTCGTTCTGACTCGATCGCTTCAGTGGGAGTGTCGTACATTTCACCGGAGACGTCGTCCCTGAAAAAGTTGGCTTGTGATACCATGATATCACTCCATCTGTTGCATATATATTGAAAACATAGCGATCTTGTCAGACAGTGGAAAGTATGTGTCTGGATTAGCGTGTTCCACGAGGCGTGCATCAAAGGCATCGAAGCGACCGATGAAGGCGTCGATACGTTTATCCACTGATTCGGGGGTTGGTGGTAACATGATCACTGCCCCTCCCGCGATTCCATAATGGCGTCCTTGATCGATTGTGCTTCGAGCCCGAATAACCCCGCGAGCATTGCGCCCATACCAGCCACTGCATGTATGAGATCATCCCCGCCATCGGATACCATCAGCAGCACCAGCCCAATAGCTAAAAGGGCGGTATATAGTACAATAGGTGTCGGTGGTGTTTCCATGATTATCACCTCTGTGCCAGATATGGGCTTGTGTCGGGAAGTACCCGGATCCGGTCGCGGCAAGTCGTTGGGTTGAGTACGTGTCTTATATTACCATTGATGGGGATTGTGGCGTGCACAAAGCGAATCCGTTGCGTGTTCGTCTGTCGTGCATGATGGCGGTTAGCCGCCTGCTGTCCATTTTCTGTTGTTGTATCTGTCATAATATTAGTCTCCTGCGCAAGTTGCGCAATGTATTATGTGTCATTGATGGTATATAAAGGTTTTGGAGACACGCTGTTAACCGAAACGTTTATATAGACTGGGCACAACTATAATGTGATCACAACCGACAAATATGATTGTGGCAGCGCGCCATTGTGCCGCGCTGTCTCGATTCTCCTACGGGAACATGTTTTGGCGGTTAGGAGCATCAAAATGAGACAAGTAAAAACAGTAACTCACAAACAGTATAATGGCACTAACACGCCAGCCGAGCACCTCGATGATAGCCTTGGGCGGATGATCGCAGACGAGATGGTATTCCCATACGCAGTTAAACAGTTTGACCCAAGGAATACCAATGATATGGGCAAGAAATTCAACCCGCGCAGGGCTTACGCGAATAGGGGCGTGGCATGATGAGCCAAATGTACAGGGACATGGCACAAACGCATGGGAGAGAGATAACAGAGTTAAAAAAGGAAATTGGTGCTCTGCGTGCGCAACTTGATGAGGTGTTAGACAAAGTTAGCCGTTACCAGGTGGTGACTAAATGACATCAGACCCAAACAAAGAAACGATTTCAAGGAAAGTGGAGGAGATAGATGGTGCATGGGTGGATGAAATGGCGCGGCAGAACGATGTCGAGGCGTCATCACTTGCGTCGATCTACGTGTCAGAGAGGCTCGAAGAAGATGGGCACTCCGTCCCAGCGGTTGATATGGTCTATAACGTCAGTGACAAAGGGGTTGAGAAATTCAGCGTAGAGGCGTTCGCTGCGTGGGCGGAATCCGTATCCGGGGAGCGGTTCATATCACTAAACCAGGGAAAGGAGCCGTACATCTACAAAGACGGGGTATACATACATCATGTAGAAGGGTGGCTAAAGGCAGTAATGAACGCGTGCAACCAGAACGCCGGGCTCACAACCCACTATGTCAAAGAAGTCGTGGCGCGCGTCGGTGCAAACCGGATGATGGATGAGGGGATGATGGATGAGCAGGACCACAACATCACCGTGATAGGGAACTGTGCGCTCAACACTCTTACTGGGGAGTGCCAGGACTATGACCCTGATCACGTAGCGTTTTCAAAACTCAGCGTGAAACACGTTCCGGGAGCGCAATGTCCGGTATGGATGGAGTTTTTAGAGTTCACCCTGGAAGAGGATGACCGGCTGAGCCTTCAGGAGCTCTTTGGGTATTGCCTCGTCAAGGGTTATCCGTATCATGCAGCGTGGTTTTTGTTAGGGAGTGGTCTGAACGGGAAGGGCACGTCCATGGACATCCTGCGCGCGATGCTCGGGAGGAGCAACTGTTCAGCGGTTCCGCTCCAGGAAGTGAATGAGCGGTTTTACTCACATGACCTATACAACAAGTACGCAAACATCTCCGGTGATACTTCGCCACGTGCTCTATGTGATGCGTCTATGTACAAGATGCTCACTGGCGGGGATGAGATCCGCGTAGAGCAGAAGGGGAAGGATGCTTTCGATTTTGTGAATCACGCAAAGATAATAAGTTCGATGAATGAGCTTATGAAGAGCGATGACCAATCAGACGGGTTCTTCAGGCGGTTTGTGCTTATCCGGTTCGCAAAGAACATCACCGCCGAGCGCGTCCGGGAAAAGGATGGGTTCGAGCAGGAGATTATAAACAACGAGATGCCAGGTGTTCTGAATTGGGCGATCGAGGGGCTCAAGCGCGTGCGCGCACAAGGCGGGTTCTCGTGGCAACTTGGAAAAAGCAAAGATGATTTGCGCAAGATATGGAATGCGGAAGCTGACCGGCCGGAAGCGTTTATCAACGAATGCTGTGAGCGCGGGGGGTTTATCGAACCGGGAACGTTCCATCATGCTTACACCAAATGGCATGAGGGTAAGTACGGTGTGCCACCAAGAGAGGAGCAGGGCGACATAACGAAAGCGCATGGACGATACGGGTTCAGCAAGGGGCCGCGCAAGACTTATGACAATGGGTATTTATGGGATGGGAGGATGACCATAAAATGTTATACCGGCGTGAGCCTTAAAAACACTGCCGGGAACCTATCTGTGTACCCCGACTGGGTTGATGCGCATTGGCATGAGATAACAGGTGGTGACACAACAGATGTCGACAGAGCCCCCAAAGGTTTAAATACTATACCTGATAAAGAGGGGGATACCATGATGCAACATGATGATGACAAGACGCTGTATCCAACCCAATCCACTGGGTCAGAGATAATGGCAATGATACAAGATCGTTTTAGCGCGTATGGTGGCAACGACTCGCCCCATGCCTTGAGCGTTATAGAATGTTGGATTGAGGACAGAGGCCACAACATGGATGATATTCGGTTCTGTATGACGATGTATCGTCAGGGACACCGAGTATTCGTGCCTTGCGCAAAGGAGGCGTGAGGCATGAGAAGTATTTTAATGTACAGATGTTTAAATTTCTGTGCCGTATATACCGGCATGGGTGGCGTGGGTTCTACCATACCATCCGCTCTCTATATGGAATCGCTAACAGTAGAGCGATGACTACCGTGACTACCACGTGACTACCGGGTGACTACCTGGCAATCACGGCGACTGCTATCGTAACTACCATAACTACCAAGTTCTCATACTCCAATACTATATACATACTCTATTACTTTATCATACACAAGTAGGTAGTTATGGTAGTTATAGTAGTTAAGGGGGGAGTAGATAGTGAATATAATGACTACCATTAAAATAGGGTGGTGGTAGTCGTGGTAGTTATGTATCTACTGATGCTGGTTGGATTACTTTAATCCAATGGTTTCGATATTGTTGATGAATGTGTGATGTATGTACAGTGGCGCAGCATAACGATTATACACTCTCCCTCAATCGAAGTGGTGGGACTCCCTACTATCCTCGCCCCACCGGCGCACTTTCTCAACCTCTGAACTATGGTCCTTCCTAATCATTGCCTGCAACTCATGGCTGTTGTCAACGACAATATACCAAAGCTCACCGCTCTGTGGTCTTATGGTGAAAGATATGGTATTATATGGCGGACGCATAGAACGTCCCACACAGCCCCTCTCTATGGCTCAACCACATTTCATTCATGACATGAAACATCCAAAAGGTTTATATAGGATTAATGACACATATTATATTGCACCATGTGTGCAGGAGATAAACATTATGATAAACAAAACAAACAATGAAAACATCACGCCAGATGGTAGAACATCCGGGACGGACGTAAGCAACCTCGGTGACACCAACACGATGGTGATGAAGACCCTTGGCGGAAAAGAGATCACGCTCAGACTCTATGGGAGATGAACATCATGTCACAAATATCAAAATTTTGCATCGGCTGTGCCATCATCATTTGTATGATAATTTTATTAGAAGTTGTAGCGCACACTATAGGATCAATCGGACTTGTCATTATTGGAGCAAGCGTATTTATCATACCACTTGTTTACGGTCTAACAAAAGACTTTTAAACGAAACACTCGGAGGCAAACATTATGACTCAATTATCTGATTTTTGTATGCGCTGCGGCTGTGAACCTAACGACCATGAGTGCCTCGTCAACAACACACTCCTGAATCCAAACGGAACCTATCAATGCAAGCTGTTGAGATATCAGCGCAACTTGTTGAAGAGGGCCTGAAACGATGTTAATAACCAAAGACCCTGTCCGCTGTGGTTTTTATTCAGAGATTTGCGCGGCAGCGTTTATGATAGCCGCTATGGGTGCAATCTTCCATAACATTCTTCTTGTTGTGATAGCTGCACTAATGGTGATGATCTGTTGTGCGGACTCAATGTGGAGATGAAACATGTGGCCACCAGACTTCTTGAAGAACGAACTGCTCCTGCATGACCCGGTACATCTGATATGCCTTGCGCAGATTATTGTAACGGTTGTGCTTGTCATGTTGTTGTTGATACTTGGAGACTGATACCATGAAAGAAGGAACCAGTGATCTGTTGATTGTGTGGCGAGGGATAGGGGTGTTTGGGAGTGTGGTGTCTGTGATTGTGTGGCTGGTTACCAAAATGTTTGTGTGATACGGTTTGTGTGATACTCGGTGCGTCCGGACCGAAAGGTTTATATACTATGAGTGCGTAACATAGTTTTATGCAGTACGCAATCACACGAATAACGCACCAAGGGGGTGACACAAACAAATGTTTACAAAGCTAACAAAGTTCCTGAAGATGGACGACAAGGCGAACATGGACATGCTCGGCTCAATCGCAATCGGGCTCCTTGGTCTGGTAATCATCTTCTCCATCGTCATGACGATCGGCCCTAAGATTGATGACACGAGACCAACTGATCTCGCTGCGGACTCGGACTGGAACTCAACCTACAACACTGATCTGGTAGAACCGGCCACCCTTTGGTCTGACAACGCGACGTTCATCAGCCTCGCGGCAATGGTGATAATCATAAGTGTGCTTATGTTTTACATCTTTAGAATGAGAGGAGGCAGTGCTGGAGGCGCAGGAGGTGTTTAGATGAGCCATTGGGGATAAAACCCCAATTCCTCTTCTACCATTCTTTCTTTTTTATTGTTTCAAGTTCCAAAACATTTATATACATGTAGTGACACATATAGTATTATCATGACTACAACTTACTTAACCAAATCATTGCATTGCATCACAGTCGAAGGGTGCAGAGTTGAAACGTATTTGAGATATAGCACAATCACTGGGCACATCGGTATCACCACTACTTATCGAGGTAATTACACCGCCTGCCGCGACAAGCGAGCTGAATATGCTAAATCCCGACTCAGAGAGAATCCTGAAGCGAAAGCTGCGCAGACACTGGCTAATAAGAAATGGCTCGATAAACATCCTGGGTACACGACAACGTATCTAAAAGAATATAACCCATTGCATAAAGAAGAACGTTCTACTTGGGACAAACGGAATTACTGCGCTCGCAAAGAATATGTCCTCGCTCGCAACCGTCGCTATGCACACGAGCACCCAAGAGACTCCCGTGATTACGTTCTATCACCTCCACTGTGTATAAAACTTAACCAACCGTTCCCTGGCAGCGTCGGTCACCACGTGACCTCTGGAACTTTGATCTACATTCCCGAGGAGATGAACAAGGGCACCCTCCACAACATGCGGACCGGGCAGGGGATGTATGACATCAACGCTCAATCAATCAATTACTTACGGGGCAGCATCTGACCAACCGAAACCTTTATATAGCTTGTCGCCATATAATCTTCAAACGAGGTGACAACAATATGAAATTGTTTAAAGACAACCGCGCGAATATGGATGCCCTTGGATCTATAGCCGTTGGGCTCCTTGGTCTGGTAATCATCTTCTCCATCGTTATGACGATCGGGCCGAAGATGGACGATGTTGTGCCGATCGACAAAGCTGCTTATGCCACGGGTACACTGACGTTCTCGGGCAATGTGGCTGATACGGAGACCGTGACCATTGGCGCCGTGACATACGAGTTCAATTCAACGGGATCGGTAACAGCTGGCAACGTCGATGTAACGCTATCCGATCTGCTGCCCGCAACCGCTACGGCGGCACTTAGAACGGCCATTAACGGCAACGCTACAACGTCAGCAATCCTGACCGCCTCCTCTACAGCAACCACTGTGGTGTTGACGTATGACACGATGACTGAGACCGCCAACTCGGTGGCAACGACTGATACGGTGACCAATGCGGCGTTCGCCGCGGCTACACTCACTGGCGGCGTGGCGGATGAGGGATGGAGTTCATCAAGCATACCAACACCCGCATCGGTGTGGAGCGATAACGCGACGTTCATCAGCCTTGCAGCGATGGTCGTGATAATATCGCTGCTGATGCTTTACGTGATGAAGATGCGCGGACCAGGTAGCGGAGGGGGGATATAATCCCCTCCGCTTTCTTTTTTATAATGATCCGGGCGACCCCAACCTTTATATACCATTACACCCAATTACATATTATGGTGATCTAAATGAATGAAACAATAAAAAACCTGCTCCGGACGTGATCTGATGGAACCTGAATACGTCGAGGACCAGTATCAAGATTTCGGGGCTGAAGCCCTGGAGAACGACCCAGTGTCTGCGCCATTCGATGAGGCGCAGTATCGATATAACGCCATGATATCACAGACGGATTTCCTCCCGTACATGGCCAACCGGGTTGACAATACCCCGTTCACTCGTGCCGCAAAAAGATCGCTCACGGACTTCCTCGCTGCGTTCTTTAATCAGAGCGTGATACTATCCTATTCATCATCTGTCAGAGAAGCCACGCTACGGTTCGACCTCGCAATGATCGAGATGAAACCATCGTTTGCCCCATCGGATGTACGGCTGCGAGAGTACCCTGGCATCATGGGCGCAATGCGAGCACAATTCGAGTTCCTAATGTCTCGCACGGTCGGCGGGGCAAAGACGAGAGAAAGAGTGTTGCAGCACGGCACGGTTGTTACGTCCCGCCATGAGATGGTCCAGCCGAAACCTGACTCCGAGAAGAAAGAAAAATTATTTGGAATATAAGGAGGTAAATAATATGGAAATGAAAAATATAATTATTGGGGGTTGGATGGCATTCACTGGATGCGTGGTGATTGTGTACGCTCTCTCACTCGACCCGTATATGTCGACCCTATCTGGGGTCGAAAGGTATATAATACCCATATCATCCGCTGTTTTATTAGGCGTGCCATCCGGGGTATTATGTGCACTTGGTTTTCTACAGGTGATTGGGAAGATAACCATTCTGATTGGAGGTAAATAATATGGTACTTGGAGAAATTTTCATATCACTCGACTACTTGATGGTCGGGCTCGTTGTAGCCGTGCTCGGGTGGGCAGCGTTCGCGCTTTACTGGACAGATGTCAAGAAGTGGGTTCCTGAGGCAGCGACGTTCAAGAAATGCCGGAAGAAAGGGCTTCCGATCCTCGAAGTTATATCAGGTGGCCGCATCGGATGGGTAGCTGGTGAGAAGACGGAGAAGGGCAACCTCGATTTCAAAGACCGCACATACGGGCTTTTCGTTGATCCGAGGATACTCGGCAACGTCCCAGCGCTGGTAACAAAGGGCGCATTGCAGGTGCTTCATTTCGCAACAAAGTTCCCCTTCCCTGTCACGCCTGGCAGCTCTTCAGCACTGGTTGAGATCCGGAACTATGCGCGCGCGAATCACCCAGAACTATCTTTCCTCGATGATCTGATGTTGATGCAGCTTGTCGCTACGGACCGGGCAGATCTGGAGTATAATACCCAGAAGGTTGTTTCCCGAGTGGACGCCCTGATGGACACTGACGCAGTCGTGTTGTCAATTATTCAGGTGCAGGAGGCAACGTCGCAAATACAGTGCAACGATGGTATCATACCATTCGAGGCAGGCATCCAACTCAACCCATCTGTCTTCCTATCACAAGAGGTAGCTTCGATGATCAACATAGTAAGGGCCCAGATCGAGATGTCACATGATAAGAAGATGGACGACATTATGAAGTATGGAATGGCGATCTTCTTCGTTCTGCTTGGTGCCGGACTGCTTCTCAAGATCGGGGGGTTCGTATAATGGATTTTAAGATAAAAACCGCCCACCCGGATGGCATTTCCATCCGGGTCGAGTTTTGGGCAGAAACTTGGGACGACGTCGCCACGCTCATGCGCCATCTCGACCGAACAGACACGCTCCTGAACAGACATGGGGAGGTATTATGAACCAACCAACCGGAACCATCGAAGGGACAGATTTTAAACTGTCCCGCTCTGACCTCCTTGCCGAAATCAAAGAGCAGATAATCATTCTCAATGAGAATCTGACGAATGGGGAGACGGAACTCCGCTTCGGCCGGGCAGCAGCGCAGGGCGCACCGCAGCCTCTCGCAGAGGTGTACCGGGCACTCTCTCAGCTCGTGAAGCTAACCAGGGAGATACTTTCCCCAGACCTCCTGAACGGATGTGAATCGTGGCTCGATAATGCCACTCACCTTGACGACAAGAAGGAATTTCTGATAGCAGCGCGCACCCATTCAAGGAACGTGCAAGAAGAACTTTTCGATATCGGGATCAAGGACACAAACATCGTTCGCCCGGTGGCGTTTCCTATGACGTATTACCTTGACCAGATGGAGGGCTCGGATGTTGAATGAAATAATGGACGAGACGTCCGGCAGCCCACCCCTTCCAGATGTCGGCGACATTCAGCAGCCAATGGCGTTCCAAGGTAAGCTCGACTTCGGGATGTTATACCACCAACTCTTCTCTGGCATGCAGAGGCTACATGGCACGAATCAGGACGAGCGCGCGCGGGAACTATTCTACAATTCTATTGGTCACTTTGCTTGTCTTTGGGATGCAGACTTCGTGAAAGCGTTTGTGCATATCCAGGAAATGTTTGACGGGGACATGATCTCACAGTACCGGTTACACATCCCAGAGTTTTCGCGGCTCATGCAGCGCACGGGAATAGCCCCCAAGCCAGATGTGAAGCTTGTTGTGAAGCCTGATTGGGAGGTACCAACAACACTTAGAGACTTGGGCGAGGATGCTGCCGTATCTGGCCCGGACGATACTTATGGTGACCGCGACCCGTTTGAAGATAATAATCCGTATATGGAGGCAGATGATGAATAGAAAATATATTAGTGACAATTTCTGGATAAAGTATTTGAACGCATCAAACCGATATGTCGCTGATGTGTATCACGCGTTGTTTATGTTGTTTAGGGGGAGCTATTATGAATGACTGGACACCCCTCTTTAAATCAGATTTCCGTTTCTCCCAACCATTCAACATCTTTGAATTTGTCAGAGACGCGGTCATCCGCAAAAACGAATCCATAGACTTCTTCCTTGCCGCTGATCGTGGTATGGGGAAGTCTGCATCCGCTATGTCGCTCGCCATGATGCTTGACCCCAAGTTCACTGTCGATCACTGGTGTTTTACACAGGACAGGTTCATCGAGCTCATCACCTCCCATCAACCAAAAGGCACCGTAATAGTGTTTGACGACGTCGGGACATCAGAAGGCAGCAGCAGTCGAAAGTGGCAGAACGACGCAGCGCACGACCTCGCCGACATCATGCAGGTAAACCGGACAGACGGGATAATCACAGTCGGGACCTCATTGCAATTGGGCCGGATGGAACTGCGTCTGCGCGCTGGCTTCCGGGTATTATGTCAACCTGTTCGTAAACTCACTGCACAGGAGACCGGAAATGGGATGGCAATCGATACCGAGATGCGCTTACGCACGGTTGATGTATTCGATGACGCCGTCAGATACAAACTTTGGAGGTATGCTCCTGGCGGCCGGGTCAAGTATGTCCGGTTGTTCCATCCACCTGCCGACATCTGGAATAAGTATCAGGTGGTCCGGAAAGAGTTCCTTGATGGTGTCAAGGCGCGTAGAGAAGAGAAGGCAGCAGCAGCCGTTGAGCGCAAAGAGAAGAAAGAACACAACGCCGTCGAGAGAGCACTCAAGGCAACCGACAAGGAGTGGGCACACGAGATACACGTGAACCCCATGAACCTTGTTATGTACCGGAATGTGCTCAAAGCCGTGAACACGGATGGAACATCAGATCTCATGAAGAAGCCAGAGCTTATCAATGTGATCGCAGCAATGACACTGACCAAACCAGCGACCAGCGAGGCAAAGATAAGGAAACTCGTCACAACAGGCGTTCTGACGCAGAGAGGAACGTATGGATTAGATGGAAAGAAGTCGTTTGAGTACGAGGTTTCCGATAAGGGCATGGCAATGATTGATAATATGGCTATAATAGGTGATTAAATGAACGAAACAACCGTAACTACATTACAACGAACGTTTGAGGAGTGTGCGCTTTCTCGCGCACGTCTTCAGACCTCTATAATCTCGAAGACTGGGAACATTGATACAACATTCTTTTCGTTCCACTCCCACTTTGCGGCACTCTACAACCTATCACTGCCAAATGAGGAGTTGCGCGCAATACCACAAGGTGATAGCAATTTGATCGGCAACGTATCGGAATGGCTTTCATCTGCGAAGAACAAGAAGGACGCAGAACGTGGGGGCATACTGTTTGAGCAGTTCACTCGCGCATTGACTTCGGTTGGGTTGCTGTGAACAAAATAGTCATGTGGTGTAGCGGTCAACCATTTTGGGCCTTGGACCCGAAGACACAGGTTCAAATCCTGGCATGACTATGACCGAAACCTTTATATACTATAGAGCCCAACATTCGTACATGCAGCGCACACTGTACGAATGGAGGCGGCTACGTTTGTAGCCATATCAAAAATGAAAACTTTATCACAATCAAACACAGGAATCGCATACGGGATAGGGGTGCTGATAGCATTCCTGATCCTATCATCACTTTTCTACATCGCTTACACACTTTTCATATCAGAATTGATCAATGTTTTTAACACTGTTATGATACCTACCGATAATGTTTCAATTGATCGGAGCGGCTCAATGTCATACCTTAGGAATATGTGGGCGGCAGTTCCATTCTTTATACTGATTGCTGGATCACTATGGAGCGTTATAAGGGCGCTGGAGATGAAGAGGGCTGAGGGGTCATGAGCAGCGCAAAATCCCTCTTTGATTCTTTTTTCGTCTTTATATTCCTATTAATTTTTGCTTTCCTTATCGACGTCTCGATCGGCCACGCTATAGATGAGTTCCTCGTCGCATTCGCCAACCGTGGACTGTTTTCCGGAGTTACTGCCGACTGGGACAGCTCTTGGGACATCCGAACCTTTGTGACAAACTTCCACCTTCTAATATATATTATCCCAGCTATAGGATTGGGACAGTTCCTTTATACTGCCATCCGAAAACAGCGCTACGACGTCTATGAACCAGAGGGGGCTTATTACACATGAACCGCAAAGACAAAGCTTATATAAAGTCTTTGGTAGGCTCCGGCCCACCAAAGTTATCTGATTACGATGGAGATGGGTATCCGGACATATTCGATTGTCAACCACTTGACCCAACGAAAGACGGTTTGATCGGAGAGGCTTGGGACAGGCTGACTGGTGCAGCATCACAGGCGCGACGTGCCGCCACACAGAGAATATATCGCCCTGCCATCTCGCGCACCAGACAGATATCCTCCCGTGCCACCGCAGCCGCACA
>LGVF01459246.1_pt1 | contig 22303 bp, 22 predicted proteins | sample 469901 | NCBI WGS metagenome assembly LGVF01 (sample SAMN03893561, study PRJNA290197) | marine sediment metagenome | material: sediment; isolation source: combined push core samples #3730, #5133, and #5579 collected at Hydrate Ridge | place: Pacific Ocean: Hydrate Ridge
GCTGCGCTTAGGACAGCACATTGATACGGTCGAGCGTAATCCGGAGGGTGGTTTTACCGTAACGACCAAGAGCGGCAGTTTGAGTTGCCAATCGCTGGTTATTGCTTCGGGGGGATTGTCCATTCCGACAGCAGGAGCATCGCCGTTTGGTTATCAGGTTGCCGAGCAATTTGGTGTGGCGGTGCTGGCGACGCGCCCCGGCTTGGTTCCTCTCACGCTTCAGCCAGCAGATAAAAAAAGATTGTCGCCGTTGTCAGGTATTGCGGTTATGGCTGAAGTCTCCCTCGGTGAGGTGAGCTTTCGAGAAAATCTGTTGTTTACTCACCGAGGTTTGAGCGGTCCGGTCATTTTGCAGATCTCATCGTATTGGCTTCCTGGCCAGCCGATTCAGGTCAATCTGTTGCCAGCTGAGGATGTTATTGCGCTGATAAAACAGCTGGAGCAACAGCAGCCAAAGGTCCATCTGCGTTCGCTGTTGGCAAAGTATTTACCGCGTCGTCTTGTTGACACCCTTGTTCCTGAACGCCTTTGTGCTAAGGCGCTCGGCCAGTTGACGGTCGCTGATATTGCTGAAGTTGAGATTCTCGTGCATCAGTGGCGGGTGATCCCTAATGGCACTGAAGGCTATCGAACTGCTGAGGTGACCCTTGGTGGTGTCGATTGCGGTGCGCTGTCATCAAAAACATTTGCAGCGCGAGAGGTGGAAGGTTTGTATTTTACCGGTGAGGTTCTCGATGTTGCGGGCTGGCTTGGTGGTTATAACTTGCAGTGGGCATGGTCATCGGGGTGGTGTGCGGGGCAGTATGTCTAGGTGATGTAGCTGATGTCAGTGATGTTTATTGCCAACTTTTTTTAGGAAAAGATCGGCCCCTTAGTGCACTGCAGTAAGGGGCCGATGTGAATTATTAGGACTTTAGATAGGCTGTAATGCTCGCAGCAATGGTTTTGAAAATTTGGGTAAATTCCTTTTCATTACGCTCAAGCAGAGTGATACGGAAGCCCTGCTCAGCGGTTGAAAATGAGGTCAAAGGAACGACACAAATTCCTGTCGAAGCGAGAAGGTAGTAAACAAAACGCTTATCGTTCGATGTCCCTGGCTTTTCGACCAACTCCTCAATCATCTCGCGTACTTCTTTGTTGGGGATTGGTAGCGATTGGTTGGGCTTCAGTTGGTTCGCTTCAAAAGCGATACTCATATAGAACGCACCGTTGGTCCGGTTTACCTTAATGCCGGCAACAGCATTTAGTACATCGTAAGCGATATTAGAAAATTTTTCATAGCGACTGGTACGCTCTTTTAAATAAAGAGGATACTCAGGGTGGCTCATGATTGGTGGAATCGCTTTTTGAGGTAGCGTTGTTGAGCACACTTCAACCATCTTTGAATCGATGATGGATTGAATATAGCGGGCAAACATCGGATCTTTATCGCAATTGTAAACTTCGATCCAGCCGCAACGAGAACCTGGCCATGGCAGTTCTTTACTGATCCCCTTCATGGCGATAGCGGGAATATCACCAATAAGATCAGAGATCGGCTTGGTCGACTCACCATTGTAAATAATATTGTGATAAATCTCGTCGCAAATGATGAACAGATCATACTCTTTAGCGATCTTAATCATCTCAACCAGAATTCGTTCAGGATAAACGGCTCCGGTTGGATTATCGGGATTGATGATTAAAATTCCGCAGATCGCTGGATTGTATTTGATCGATAAGCGTAAGTCGTCGAGGTCGGGATACCAATTGTTGTCAGGATCTAGACGGTATGATACTGGTGCTTGGCCGGCGTGAGAGGCCTCACCAGATGAGTGAGTTGAGTAAGTCGGAGAGGGTCCGATAACACGCGCTTCACGTTTGAGGAGGCCATACACTTTTTGGATGGCATCGCCAAGGCCATTGAAGAAGATAATATCTTCAGCGGATATCTGCGCTTTGCCGCGCTTATTGGTCAGCTGCGCCAAAAATTCACGTGTTTCGAGAATTCCCTTTGTTGCGCAGTAGCCGTAGGAGCAGTCGGTCATGGCAAGGTCGGCAACAATTTTTTTCATCCACGCAGGGATTTTTTCCCCTTTTGCGATGGGGTCACCAATATTTTCCATATTGGTTTTGATTCCTAATTTAGCAAGTGTTTCAGCAATCTCGACGATCGCACGAATTTCATAGGTAAGCTCCCCAGCGCCGATATGTACAATGTTGTTTCTCATGATTATATCTTTCTTAGGCTACAGTTTTATTTGCACTGCGATACCAGTATGTAGCTGTGCAGTGCATTAAATATTAGCTTGTGTGGTTAGCATAGCGTCAAATTGTTGTCAACGTATTAAGTTGCATAGCTCCCACGTGAAGAGTGAATAGGGAGATGGGGGTTCGCTTTACAAACTGTATACAGTATCCAGATTAGAAAGATTGTCGTATAGGGTATAGTTAGGGTCAAAATATGTAAAGCAGTTGGTATATTAGTATGTTGAGAGGTTTTGTTGGGGGTGGCGGGGTGTCGCCTGTCGAAACTATTCTAATAAAATCTTGACAATATAGGGGCATTCCGCTAGAAAATACGAGGTTTGTTTACACTGTTTGTATTGTGTGCAAATGCACATTTTTGATAGGAACCTGTGCACAGCCAAAGTTGGCGAGTGTACAATTTGCCCTTCAGGGAGGCATGAAACGGTATGGCCGAACAGTATTTGGTCGATTATATGTATGTGTTGGTGCTTTTGATTGCAGGCATTGCTTGCGGTCTTGGCCCTCTGGTGATCTCCAGAATTTTTGCGCCACGGGAATTGTATCGTAAGACATTGGAACCATATGAGTGTGGTATGGATCCTTACGGTACAGCATGGAATATCCGATTTGATATTTCATATTACCTGTATGCGCTGATTTTTCTGGCGTTCGATGTTGATATTCTGTTCCTGTTTCCTGTCGCTACGGCCTTTGATCAGGTCTCGGCGGTAAGGGGGATATCTGAACTGCTAATTTTTGTAGGTATTTTGTCTCTGGCGATTGTATATGCCTGGGTCAAGGGAGTATTCACGTGGCCGAACAGAAGAAAAGTCTGCTAAACGTCCACTCCTATTCGAAGGAGTGTATAGAGCGCTATGATGGCGGTCTACCGCAGAGAACTAAGACCTCAGACGCAGAGCCATTACTGCAAATGAAGTTGTCCGACACGATCTTGAATCTGTGCCGGGCAAACTCGTTGTGGCCAATGACTTTTGGTTTGGCGTGTTGTGCAATTGAGATGATGTGCTGTGGTATGGCACGTTTCGATATGGCTCGCTATGGTGCTGAGGTGTTCCGTCCTTCACCTCGACAATCAGACTTATTGATTGTTGCAGGGACGGTTAATCGTAAGATGGCTCCAGCAGTGGTAACACTGTATGAGCAAATGCCAGCGCCTCGTTATGTTATCGCGCTGGGTAACTGTGCTATTTCAGGCGGTCCATTTGCTGTTGAGGCAAACTACGATGTTGTTCTCGGTGTTGACCAATTGATTCCTGTCGATATTTACGTTCCCGGTTGTCCTCCACGGCCAGAAGCTCTCATTGAGGGGATTCTGCAGCTGCAAGAGAAGATTACGGGTACGCGCTTCCCATTCCCTCAGAATAAAATGCCGGAGGGTAGATAATGGACGTTAAAAAAGTAATCAAGCAATGGAAGAGTCTGGCAACGGATGTTGAAACTGTCGACTATGCGGTCAGTGGTTACGATTATAGCCTGAGTCTTGAGGGTGTAAAACTGCCTGAATTGGCAAGCTTTATGCTGAAGCAGGGCTTTTATCTTGTTGATCTGATGGCTGTTCATGTGACGCCAGCGATTGAAGTGGTTTATCAGTTTGCTCACTTCGAAATACGGTGTCGTGTGTTGGCCCGTGCTGCTGTAGTGGACAATGAGATTCCAACGATCTCTGATATTTATCAGGGCGCAAATTGGCACGAGCGTGAAACTCGCGATTTTCACGGTGTCGTGTTTACCGACCACCCCAATCTGGAACCGCTGATCTTAGCGGAAGAGGATGTGGATCTGAAGCCGCTACTTAAGGACGAAAAAACACTGAAGGATGTTGGCGCAATACGTCGTCAACCACCCGAGCCTAAAGTAGCAAAACCTGAAGTTGTCAAGAGTCAGGAGCAGAGCTGATTGTCATGAATGTTGAACCATTAGAAGACGACAGACATCATCGCTTCGTACTAAATATGGGACCACAGCATCCTAGTACCCACGGGGTATTACGTGTGTTGTTGGAGCTTGAAGGTGAGTATGCAATGCACCTTCAGCCTGTACTTGGTTACGGCCATAGATGTCACGAGAAAATTGCCGAGCACAAGCCTGCGAAATCATTTATGCCTAATACGGCACGGATGGATTACTTAGGTGCCCTGATTTATAACCACGGCTACGCTCAATTACTTGAAAAAGCAACTGGAGTTGAAGCACCACAACGTGCCGAGTACATTCGCGTTATCACCTCTGAGCTTAACCGTATTCAAAGTCACTTACTTTGGTATGGTGCCTATCTTCTTGACTTGGGTGCATTTACCCCCATCATGTATACCTTTGATGATCGTGAGCACATTCTCGATATTCTTGAAGATATTACTGGCTCACGCTTAACTTATTGCTACTATCGAGTTGGTGGTGTTAGCCGCGATATCGACGATAAGTTTATCACATCAACGCGGGCATTCATTGATCGTTTGCGTGGCCGTTTCCCTATGTACGATGAACTTGTCAATGGCAACATCATCTTACAAAACCGTTTAAAGGACGTTGGAGAGCTAACTCCAAATATCTGTGCTCGTTACGGGATTACTGGTCCAATGTTGCGTGGTACTGGTGTTGGATATGATCTGCGCCGTGCTGAACCTTATTCTGTCTACCCAGAATTTGATTTTGAGATCCCCACCGAGACAAAAGGCGATTGTATGGCCTCTTTTAAGGTGCGCTTCCGAGAGATGGAGCAAAGTCTTCGGATCATTGAACAGGCATTGGATAAGTTGCCTGAAGGCCCCGTTATGGCGGCCAAGGTTCCAAAGAAATTGAAAATTCCTGCTGGTGATTACAACAGTTCCGTTGAGGCACCGCGCGGTGAGCTTTCTTACTATTTGGTCGCTGATGGGTCTGATACCCCATATCGCCTCAAGGTAAGAACACCGTCCTATTCTAACCTAAGCGTTGTCCCTGAGATGTGCCAAGGCATGCTGCTTTCTGACGTGGTATCGGCCATGGGTTCTTTGGACCTGGTTATACCCGAGATTGACAGGTAGAGCATATGGAAACCTTATATAGTATCCTCCCGGACTTGATCCGGATTCTTATTTGTGCAGCATGTGGTGCAGTGATTGTCTTCGGTAACGCGTTAGTGATGGGTTATGCTGAACGTAAATTGGCTGGACACTTCATGTTGCGCCCTGGCCCGATGGAAGTTGGCTTTCACGGAATTATTCAGTTGGTTGTCGATGGCTTGAAGTTAATGGGTAAGCAGCTTGTCGTACCAGCACAAGCAGATAAACCACTGTTTATGCTTGCGCCGTTGATCTCCTTTGCACCTGTTTTTGTGCCATTACTGGTGATCCCATTCAGTGATAAACTTCAAGGCTTTGATCTTGATGTTGGTTTATTATTGATCTTAGCTTTTGCCTCAATCAACGTGTTAGCTGTTCTTATCGGTGGCTGGAGTTCAAACAACAAATATTCATTGTTTGGAGCTTTCCGAGCTGTAGCGCAAAATGTCGCTTATGAAATTCCGATGTTGATCTCGTTGTTGGCGATTATTTTCATGACCAACACCTTCAGCTTGCGTGAAGTTGCTGCGGCACAAAGTCCAGTATGGTTTGTTGTTGTTCAACCTTTGGCTTTTATCATTTATATCGTAGCCATGGTTGCTGAGACAAACCGCGCACCGTTTGACCTTCCTGAAGCAGAGAGTGAACTGACTGCTGGTTTCCATACGGAATACAGTGGTATGAGTTTTAGCCTGTTCGTCTTGGCTGAGTATGCCAATATGTTCATCTGCTGTAGTGTTGCGACGGTCTTTTTCCTTGGTGGTAGTTCTGGAATTCCATTACCTTATTTCGAGTATAGTGGTGCCATTTGGTTCTTGATGAAGGTGTATGCACTGATGTTCTTTTTGGTGTGGATCCGCTGGACCTATCCGCGAACTCGTTTTGACCAGTTGATGAACTTTTGCTGGAAGTATTTGATTCCATTTTCACTGGTTAACCTTCTTATTACTGTCGTGGTGGTGAAACTGATATGAAATCCTATTTCTCAGTATTATTTACGGGAGCATGGAGCCTTATCGCTGGCCTAAAGGTCACTATCAAGGCACTATTCTCACCTATCGTTACTGTTCAGTATCCACGTGAAAAGCTTGTTATCACGCCAAACTATCGTGGTCATATCGACCTGATTAAGTTTGAGGATACGGGCAGCCATAAGTGTATCACTTGCGGAAGTTGTCAGCGTGAGTGTCCTTCTGATTGCATTGTTGTTGAAGGTGAAAAACGTGAAGGTGTTAAGGGAAAGGTGTTGACCGTCTTTACCCTTGATTTCACCAAATGCAGCCTTTGTGGTGCCTGTGTTGAAGTTTGTCCAACGGACGCACTCGATTACTCGAATGAGTATGAGTTGGCTGGCGCAACACGCGAAGAGTTCCATTATGACATCCTAAAGCGACTGGAGGAACGGAAATGATTGTTTTTGAGTACATCGCCGAAGCCCTCTTTTACGCTTTTATGATCTTAACGTTCATGGGTGGATTTATCGCTGTTCGGTCGAAAATGCTGATGCATGCTGTTCTTGGGCTGGCTCTATCGCTCTTCGGTATTGCTGGTTTGTATTTTCACCTTGGTAGCCCTTTTCTTGCCATGATGCAGATACTGATCTATGTCGGAGCTGTTTGTATCATGATCGTGCTAGGGGTGATGCTTGGCAATACCCCCGATCAGCTTGCTCTTAAAAACCTAAAAGGGCGTAATATGTTGCTGGCAATTGTTGCTTGCTCTGCTGTTTTTTTCTCACTGTTTGCGGCAATTTCGCGGACAAAGTTTGCCCCAGCAGCAGAGCAGATTGGTGATATGTCGATTCGCTTTGTCGGTGAGAATTTACTGTTTAAGTATTGCCTCGCCTTCGAATTGATTTCGGTCGTATTACTGACCGCTATTATCGGTGCTATTATTTTGGCACGTGGTGGTCGGGAGGAAAAAGCGTCATGATCAGTGGTAACTTAAATACCTATCTGATTATATCAGCGATTTTGCTGATAATCGGACTCTATGGCATGCTTCAACATCGTTCGTTGATTGGCATGTTGATTTCAAGTGAATTCATCCTCAATGGTGCAGCGCTAAACTTTATGGCGTTTAATCGCTTTGTTGCACCTAACCCCGCTGTTGGACAGATCTACACGCTGTTTATCATGGGAATTGCTGCAGCAGAAGCAGCGATTGTGATTAGTATGATCATCGCGGTGTACCGCAAGTATCGCAGTGAAGATCCTGAGCAGGTTCAGGACTTGAAAATGTGATATCGCTTTTCTGGCGGTTATGAAATCTGTAACGGCAGTCACGCGGCAAGCTAGCGCGACACACCACTTGAGAAAGTACTTGCAATGAACACAATTATCACCAGCAAGATTCTAATAACAATGTTGATTCCGATGATTACGGGTCTGCTTGTTATGTTTTCGGGGAAGAAGCCGAATTTGCGCGACAGCTGGTCGACGCTCGGCGCTATCCTTACTTTTGCCTCGGTATTAAGCTTCTTACCTACCATTCAGGGTGGGCAACAGCTTAGATATACTCTGTTTGAGTTATACCCAGGGGTCTCTATAACCCTTAACCTTGATCCCCTTGGTGTGATCTTCGCTTTGGTTGCTTCGTTCCTATGGATCTTAGCCAGCCTGTACTGTGTTGGTTACATGCGTGGTCTTGATGAGCATGCGCAAACTCGTTTTTATGTTTGCTATGCTGTTTCAGTTGGCGCAGCAATGGGCGCCGCATTTTCCGGTAACCTCTTTACCCTGTATTTCTTTTACGAAGTTGTATCGATCTTCACTTATCCGTTAGTTATGCATCATCAGGATAAAGAGGGATACGAAGGCGCGAAGAAGTACATTGTTTATTTGATGTTCACTTCAAAAGCGTTCTTGCTCCCCGCCATGGTTATTATCTATGTGCTGTGTGGAACTCTTGATTTTAACACCGCAAATATTGCTCAAGGTATCTTCCCCGCTGAGGCTGATCGCTTCATGGTGGGTGTTACCTTCATCCTTTGCCTGTTTGGTTTTGCTAAAGCGGGTATCATGCCGTTCCATAACTGGCTGCCAGATGCGATGGTTGCACCAACACCTGTAAGTGCTCTACTTCATGCGGTTGTTGTTGTTAAGGTTGGTGTCTTTTCAATCTGTCGTGTCATGCTGTCAATCTACGGTACTAATATCCTCGCTGAAACTGGCTTGGGTTTATTTACCGCTTACTTTGTTTCATTTACCATCCTTACTGCATCGGTGATTGCGCTGACTAAGACCAACCTTAAGGCACGTCTCGCCTACTCAACAGTCAGTCAGCTTTCCTATATTATTTTAGGTGTCGCAATGTTGACACCTAATTCAATTACCGGTGGTTTGATCCATATTGCCAACCATGCGTTAGCTAAGATCACCCTATTCTTTGCAGCGGGTTGTATCTTTGTTGCCAGTGGTAAAAAAGATATCTCTGAAATGGGCGGCCTAGGTAAGCGGATGCCATTTACCATGCTTGCTTTTGGTGTGGCTTCGTTGAGTATGATTGGTGCTCCACCCGTTGGTGGCTTTGTTACCAAGTGGTATTTAGCTCTTGGTACCATGGATATTCACAATTACATTCTGCTCAGTGTTCTGTTGATTAGTAGTTTACTCAACGCTGGATACTTTGTCCCTGTCGTCTTACAGGCCTTCTTTGGCAAGCCTTTGCCCGCCGATGAAGGAATTACAACGAGCCTAGAGAAAAAGCCATTGATTCTTTTTATGGTGATCCCTCTGGTCATTACGGGAACACTATCGGTGTTGATTGGTGTTTACCCCGACCTGTTCCTAGACCTCATTAACCTAATGGTGAAGTCATGATTGTAAATTTCCTTACTTACTTGCGTGAGAGACCAAGTTTGCTTAAATGGTTGTTTCTAGCCTATTTAGCCTTTGCTCTCGTCTTTGATTTCTTTGCTGACCGTCACCATGCTCACTTCTGGGGAGACCACATTGTTGGCTTCTGGGCAATGTTTGGCTTAGTGGGTTGTCTGGCAATGATTGTATTCTGTAAAGGGCTGTCACACGTATGGCTGGAGAGGGACACGGATCATTATGACAAGTAGCATTTTTATGCATCCAGCCACGATGTTCATCATCGGCGCGCTGTTATTGCCCTTATTTAAAAAGTTCAACGCTCAAAAAATTTGGTTGGTCGCGGTACCGCTGATTGCTTTTATTCAAATCAAGTATCTTCCTTCCTCGTTTGGTTGCGTTGAGTGGCTCGGTTTTAAATTGCAGTTTGGTCGTGTTGACCAATTGACAATGGTTTTCTTGCACGTCTTTACCTTGATGGCGCTCATCGGTAGTATTTTTGGCCTTCATGTTAAAGAGAGTGGCCAACATGCTGCTGCATGGTTATATGTGGCGGGTTCTTTGGGAACCACTCTTGCTGGCGATTACCTGACCGTGTTTATCTTCTGGGAATTGATGGCTTTTGCTTCAGTCTTCCTTGTTTGGTATCGGAAGCGGAAACGTTCCATCGAAGCAGGTTATCGCTACCTTCTGGTGCATACATTTGGTGGGTTGGTTCTCCTTGCGGGGATCTTCTTACGCTACCAAAATGTTGGTGATCTAAGTTTCGATTTGATCTCAGCGGATCATGCCGTGCTTGCTGATTATCTGATTATGATCGGTTTTATGCTCAATGCAGCGGTACCGCCAATTCATGCGTGGCTACCTGATGCCTATCCCGAAGCAACGGTTACGGGTGCGGTATTTATGTGCGCCTTTACGACTAAGACAGCGGTTTATGTTTTAGCACGTGGTTTTGCTGGGTTCGAAAGTTTGGCTATTATGGGGGCAATTATGACCCTATATGGTGTTGCCTACGCGGTTATCGAAAACGATGCCCGTCGTATTCTGGCCTACCATATTGTTAGTCAGGTCGGTTACATGGTGTGCGCGGTCGGTATCGGTACTGAGCTTGCTATCAATGGTGCTTGTGCTCATGCTTACGCACACATCCTTTACAAGGCTCTGTTGTTCATGGGTGTTGGTAGTGTACTTGAGATGACTGGTCGATCGAAACTGAGCGAGCTTGGCGGTCTCTATAAATACATGCCATTTACCATGATCTTTACTGTTATCGGTGGTATTGCGATCTCTGGTTTCCCACTTACCAGTGGTTTCATCAGTAAGTCAATGATCATTGCTGCTGCGGGCGCTAACCATCAACTCATTATTATGAGCATGTTAACACTGGCCGCTGTAGGTACCTTCCTTTCAGTCGGTATTAAGCTGCCATATTTCATTTGGTTTGGCCCGAACGATTGTGGTCTGAAGCCAAAAGAAGCCTATTGGAATATGCAAGTCGGTATGTTTATGGCTGCCTTCATGTGTATCTTCCTTGGCTTTTACCCAGATTACCTCTACGACATGCTTCCATACGCCGTAGAATACCACCCTTATACAAGCTATCACCTCACTGAGACCTTCCATCTTATCGGTTTCACAGGTTTAGGTTTCTATATGATGGTTAAGTATCTCAAGCCGCACGATGTATCTAACCTTGACCTTTGCTGGTTCTATCGCCGTGGTGCAGGTTGGTTTATGTGGGTTGCTCGTAACCCCATTAGCGCGACAAACGAATGGGTGAGTAACATATATCAAGCCGTTGGTTTACGTTTTACGATGGCACTGGCTCGTGCACTCTCTTGGTTCGATTGGGAGGGCATTGATTGGGCTCTTGATGGTAGTGCACGTGGTGTTGTCAAGGGTGGTGAGCAGGTACGACAGTTCCAAACGGGTAAGTTGCAACATTATATCGGTGCAGCGGTTGCTTTGCTGTTCATCATACTCATTGTTGTGGTTTTGATCTGACACTGCCTGCTTGTTAACGGCAATTACTCATAGACAGTAGGAAGTCATGGAAAAGTATCTAATTCTGAATACATTAAATTTCCCGATCTTATCGATGCTGCTGATCATACCGGTAGTCGGGGCTATTGTTGCCATGTTTTTACGTGGTGATACCTTATTGAAATACTGGGGTTTTGCAGTCACCCTAGTCACTGCAATCATTTCGCTGCCATTATGGACGTGTTTTGATAAGACAACAGCGAAGTACCAATTTGCCGAACTACGGCATTGGTTCCCAGCTTTGAACCTCGACTATGTTGTTGGGGTCGATGGAATCAGCGTGCTGTTGGTTCTACTGACAACATTTGTGATGCCATTGTGTATTCTTTGTTCGTGGACTTACATCAAGACGCGGATGAAAGAGTTCATCATTGTGACATTGCTGATGGAAACTGCCATGCTTGGTGTTTTCATGAGTATGAACACGGTGTTGTTCTACATCTTCTGGGAAGGTATGTTGGTTCCAATGTACCTGATGATTGCAATTTGGGGTGGAGCACGGAAAGATTATGCTTCAATCAAATTCTTCCTCTACACCTTTGCAGGAAGTATCTTTCTGTTGGTTGCGATTGTTGCCATGTACATCAAAACCGGGACATTCTTTATCCCCGAATTGATGGCTCATAGCTATAGCTTCTCATTTCAAATGTGGGTGTTCTTAGCATGTGCGATTGGTTTTGCAATCAAAATGCCGATGTTCCCATTTCACACTTGGTTGCCAGCAGCGCACGTTGAAGCGCCAGTTTCTGGGTCGGTTATCCTTGCCAGCATCTTGTTGAAGATGGGTGGTTACGGTTTCTTACGCTTCTGCTTGCCAATGGCACCTGAAGCAACCCTTTACTGTATGCCTTACCTCATCGTCATGTCGCTTATCAGTATTGTGGTGGGCGGATACCTTGCCTTAGGCCAAACTGACATTAAGAAGTTGATCGCTTATTCTTCTGTTGGCCATATGGGGTTTGTAACCCTCGGTATCTTTTTACTCAATGATGCAGGGATCAAAGGAGCAATGCTCCAGATGCTGAATCATGGTGTAACGACAGGGGCGCTGTTTATCTTAATCGGTATCATTTATGAGCGTACCCATAGTCGTGAGATCTCTGACAACAGTAAGCTCGGTATGTTTATGCCGATCTATGTCACGTTCTTGGGTATCTTCTCGTTATCGTCTTTAGCATTTCCAGGAACCAACAGTTTTGTTGGTGAGTTCCTTGTATTGCTAGGCGCGTTCGAAAAGTATCCATTGGTTGGTGCGGTTTCTATCCTCGGTGCCATACTTGCCGCAGCGTATATGCTTCGTCTGTTGCAAAAAATGGTCTGGGACGATTCCGATGGTCACGGACATCATGATCATGATGATGACCATGGTGATGATCATGCCCTTACCGATTGTAATTTCCGTGAGATCATTCAGTTGGCGTTTTTGACCGTATTTGTTTTTTGGATCGGTTTTCACCCAACACCACTATTGGATATGATGGACACAACTGTCGCCCACCTGATTCACCAAATTGATGCGGGTAGTGCAGTACACGAGGCTGTTCAGCATGGTGAACACCATGCCCTGCTAAATAATGCAGGTGCCTGGGTCAAGAACCTCTTTTAACTAAAGGATCGGATCTATTATGTTAAACACAGTTTTTATGCCTGAAGTGGCACTGATGTTAACGGTCCTGGTCTTGTTCTTCATGACCTTGGGCAAGTTTCGTACAGGTACAATCCAAGCAGTGAGTCTTGTGCTCACTGCAATTACCATTGTTGCAACGTTTGCGAGCATGGGCAATGAATCGAGCATGTTTTTTGGTGCGTACCAGATTGATGGGTTGTCACAACTCTTCAAGATGGTGATTATTGTCGGCCTGTTTCTCATCTTCTACCTTGGTAGTGGATTGACAGGTATTGATGATAAACTACACCCAGAATATAATATGTTTTTGGCGATCAGTGCTTTGGGTCTGATGTTCTTGAGTAGTTCTGTTGAACTATTAACGATTCTGCTTAGTTTAGAGATCTCATCCTATGCGTTGTATGTTGTCATTCCATTTCGTCGTGGTGCTGGCCGTATGCACGTCGAAGCGGGTATTAAATATGTACTCTTTGGTGCTGCTTCAACAGGTTTAACTCTCTACGGTATGAGTTATATCTTTGGTCTCACACATACCACTTACTTAAATGAATTAGCAGAATTGATGCCTTCATTGATTGCTACGCAGCCTCTGGCTGTTATGGCGATGGTGTTGGTTATGACCGCGTTCTTTTATAAGTTGGCTCTGTTCCCAATGCACTTTTGGACTCCTGATGTTTATCAAGGGGCATCCAATGAGACCACAAGCTTCGTTGCTACCTTACCTAAGGTTGGTGCGGTTCTGTTGCTGTTGCGCTTTGTTGCCGTTGCAGGGGTTGATATCTCTCAACTCACTTGGGTTCTCGCTACGATTGCCGTGTTGTCCATGACACTTGGTAACTTAAGTGCCTTGGTGCAAACCGATCTTAAGCGCTTGTTGGCTTACTCAAGTATTGCTCATGCTGGTTACGTGATGCTTGGTATTTTGACCGCTGATGAGATGGGTATGGCTGCTGCAGTCTTCTATGTAATCGGTTATCTTTTGATGAATCTTGGTTGCTTCTTCGTCATCTATAACATTTCACCTGAAGGCGAGAACGTTACCTTTGATGACCTCAAGGGGCTGTCGCGTCGGTCTCCATTGCTTGCTTTAACCTTGCTGGTTTCAGCCTTTGGTATGGCAGGGATTCCACCGACAATTGGTTTTATCGGTAAGTTTATGATCTTTACTGGTGCGATCCATAAGGGCTTCTATGCGCTGGTTATTATTGCGGTAATGAATGCTGCTGTTGCGGCATTTTACTACCTTAAAATGGCACGTGCAGCCTACTGTGGTGCGGATGACGAGCAGGAATTAATTGTTCTACCATTTGGTGCTAAAGTGATGGGAGCTTTCTTCATCCTTTCAATCATTTTGATTGGTTCCTTGCCACAAAGTTTCCTAGCTGCTGCCAAAGCGGCGGTTGTTACTTTGCTCTAGGGTGACAGTAATACGTTAGACTTAAAAGGCCCGCCAATTGGTGGGCCTTTTTTTGTGCAATAAATATGGATAATATTTAGAAGGTAAGTAGATATAAAAGAGTTTATGAAAGTGGGGATGAGGATCGTCTAGCGGTCTGTCGGACTTAACGGGCCGTAGCGAGAAAGAGACTGCTTGAGACCAGATTTTCGAGAATTTGAGAGCGAATAGCTGGCCTATTTGTCGATAATTATCGGGAATATGGGCCAAGTCAGGCTATTTCGCAGTAGGTCCATGTTAAGTCCGGCAGGCTGCTAGGATGAAATGGAGAGGAGAATTACAGCGAAAGATACATTTTAGACCGAATGATTGCTGAATACGGGAGCACAATGTGCTCCCGTATTATTTTATTGAGACAAACTTTAAGGCGTTAGCCCCTTTTTTGTAGTTCATCTAACATTTGCTGATATTTTTCTGGTTCTTGTTCTGGGCAAACCACTTCGACTGCGATATCGTTTGCACATGAGATAGAAGAATCATCATCCCGACCGCAGGAACAATCGATGTCAGCTAGGTTGCCTTCATTGCTGCTACATCCCCCAGAGATCCCCTTGCGACCGAACATAATTCCAATCGATAATCCGGCAAATGCGAGTAAAAATATTACCAAAGTAGGTAGTAGTAATTTCATTCTTAGCCTCGTTACTTCGTTAAATAATGGGTAAAAAGTTCATTGTTACGTTCAGTGAAGACTTCACCCTCTTTGATAATCATGAAAATTGCAATATTATTTTTATTAGCAAAGTCCATTCCCTTAGTGGGGCCAAGAACCATTATGGCTGTTGCATAGGCATCAGCGAGCATACAGGTCGAACTTACAACTGTGACCGATGCCAGTTGATGGTTGATTGGATGGCCCGTTAGGGGATCAATGGTGTGCGAATAGCGAACACCATCCTGTTCAAAGTAATTGCGGTAATCACCTGATGTAGCCATGGCTATATCGGTTAAATAAAGCCGCTTTTGCACGCTCTGCTCAACGGCATCGGGGGTTTGTATACCAATAACCCAAGGATTATTTTCTGATTTAAAACCACGGGTAACAATTTCACCGCCAATTTCTACCATAAAATGTTCAATATTAAGATTGAGAAGTACCTTAGCTATCGCATCGACAGCGTACCCTTTAGCTATGGCTGACAGGTCTAAATAAACCTGTAGACTCGTTTTTAATAGTTGGGGTGGCACAGCACTAAGTTGTAACTTTTGATAACCGATTTGGCCGATTAATGCATCAATCTTATTTTGCTGAGGAATGGAGTCAAGGTTGATAGTCGGACCAAAGCCCCAAAGGTTAACCAAGTTGCCAATGGTCATATCAAAGGCCCCGTCACTGAGTTTGCTGACCTGTTGCCCTGCTTGAATAACATTTAGAGTTTCTTTGCTGACCCGGAACCATTGGTTCTCTTGATGTTGATTGAATAGACTAACTTCAGAATCATTTTTATAGGTCGACATCAAGTGGTCAATATCGTCTAGACGTTCAATAATCTTCCCAGAAACAACCTTAGCATCAATTTGTGTGCCAGGGGTAGGGATCACCTTAATATGGTAACTCGTGCCCATTGTGGTGCCCTCAAGCAGTATTGGCCCAGTTGGTGTTTGGTTGTTTTTGTTTAGATAAACAACCAGGGTGATCATTAACAGTAATGGCAGCGTAATTATTACAATCTTTTTTTTCATTTTAACTCCGCAAAAAGGGCCACATCAAATGACGTGGCCCCATAATCACATATCAATAACGTGAACAATTAACTATACGTCGTTAATCCCAAGAGCTATCCGGGATTTCTGGTGTTTTTCTTGTTCTTCCATCTGCAACAAATTCTCAAAAATTTCACGAACTTCAGGAGTTGAAGCTGTTTCTGCAACACCTTTGTATGATTCGATTAAGCAGTTGTCAATCGTTTGGCCAATCTTTAGAACGTCATCAACAGACATCGTTGGTGAGTATTTAATGGCATCGAGAGGTGCAAAGGTGCGTTGGTCTTGCGCGTATTGATACCACGTGTTTAGTGCTTGAGACGAAACCGATTGTTCGAAGTCTTCTAACGCTTTAGCAAGGTGTTTTTCATGGCGAATTAAATAGTCCAATAGTAATTTTACCCGTGAACTTTGTGTTTTATCCGAGAGTTGCTGGTAAAAATCGCTTACTTGGCAATGGAAATCACGAGCATAGTCTATAATCTCTTTAGCTTGACCATATGGCATAACAATTCCTCCAGAATAAAGAAAGCCCCCTTACATCGACACATTAAGTGTAACACAAGGGGGCTTTCTTGCAACATTACTGCTTAGAGACCGAAGTCATCAAACATGACATTTTCACGTTCAACCCCTTGGTCAAGGAGCATTTGCGTTACTGCATTAGCCATCATTGGAGGACCGCACATGTAGTATTCGCAGTCTTCAGGAGCTTCATGATCCTTGATGTACTCATCAAATAATACTTGATGAATAAACCCAGTATATCCTGTCCAATTATCTTCTGGTACAGGATCGGATAGAGCAATATGCCAACTGAAGTTAGGATATTTCTCTTGAAGCCCGTTAAACTCTTCAACGTAGAACATCTCTTTTAAGCTACGAGCACCATACCAGTAGGTCATTTTACGGGTAGAGTTTAAGCGAAGCAATTGATCCAAGATGTGGGAACGCATTGGTGCCATACCAGCACCACCACCGATGAAGACCATCTCGTTATCTGTATCACGAGCAAAGAACTCACCGTATGGGCCTGAAATGGTAACCTTGTCGCCTGGCTTCAAGTTGAAAATGAAGGAAGACATTTGGCCTGGAGGTGCGTCAGGAGCATTTGGAGGTGGAGGACACACCCGCACGTTAAGCATAATCATCCCTTTTTCAAGAGGGAAACTAGCCATGGAATAGGCACGCATAATTGGTTCTTTAACTACCGATTTATTGTCCCAAATATTAAACGTATCCCAGTCCTCACGATACTCTTCTTCAATGTCAAATTCAGAGTAAGAGATTGTGTGAGCAGGTGCTTCAATTTGAATGTAACCGCCTGCACGGAAATCGCAATCTTCACCTTCAGGAAGGTTAACAATAAGCTCTTTGATAAATGTTGCTTTGCCATCGTTTGATCTAACGGTGCATTCCCATTTTTTGATATCAAAAATTTCAGCTGGGATACCGAGTTTCATGTCTTGCTTAACACCTACTTGGCAGCCAAGACGCAAACCATCGCGTGCCTGACCTTTAGTGATAAAACCTGTTTCAGTTGGTAAAATGTCACCGCCACCTTCGTAAACGTGAACATGACATTGGCCACAAGTACCGCCGCCGCCACATGCTGAAGGGATAAAGATACCCTGTTCAGCTAAAGCACCGAGGAGCTTACCGCCAGGTTTGGTTACAATTGTTTTACTTGGGTCGTCGTTGATGAAAAAACTAATGTCACCGCTAGGCACCAAGCTCTTACGCGCCATCAAAATAATGGCAACCAGAGCTAGGATGACACCGGTAAACATCGTACATCCGGCTATTACAAGTGTGAAATCCATACTATTCATCCAATCTTTAGTATCTGCTTTAAAACTACGAAAATTTCAGCCCGGAAAATGCCATGAACGACATTGCCATTAAGCCAACGATGATGAAGGTGATTCCAACACCGCGTACCCCTTTAGGGACATCGCTATAGGTCAGCTTTTCACGGATACCGGCTAACAGACAGATTGCCAAGGCGAAGCCAAAGCCAACTCCTGCTCCGTAAACTGTACTTTCTGCAAAGTTGAAGTCTTTATTGACCATGAACAATACCGCACCAAGGATGGCGCAGTTGACTGTAATTAATGGCAGGAAAATTCCCAAGGCATTGTAGAGAGCTGGAAAATATTTGTCGAGTGCCATCTCCAGAATCTGTACAATTGCAGCGATAACCCCGATATAACAAATTAAACCGAGAAAGCTCAGATCAAGGTTTGGATACCCTGCCCATGCTAGTGCCCCTTTTTTCAATAAAAATGTGTAGAGGAGATTGTTGACTGGGACTGTAATGACCTCGACAGCAATAACCGCTGCACCCAGCATGATCGCGGTATCCACTTTTTTGGATACAGCGATAAAAGTACACATGCCTAAAAAGAATGTTAAGGCGATGTTGTCGATAAAAACTGATTCGAAAAATATTGTAAAATAATGTGACATAGCGTCTATTCCTATTCTTGGAGTTCAGGCTTCCAGGTCCGCAAACCCCAGATGATAAAGCCAATCAGGAAGAAGGCGCTGGGTGCCAGCAGCATCAAGCCGTTAGTAACATACCAACCGCCATCATTGACAGGGCTGAGAATAGTCAGGCCGAAAAGCTTACCTGAACCGAACAGCTCCCGAACAAATCCGACTGCTAAAAGCACCAGACCGTAGCCCAGCCCGTTGCCGATACCATCAAGGAAACTCATTCCAACTGAGTTTTTCATCGCAAATGCTTCAGCTCGACCCATAACGATACAGTTGGTGATAATCAGACCAACATACACCGATAGAGCTTTACTCATTTCGTAGGCAAAAGCCTTAAGCATCTGGTCGATGATGATAACGAGCGTTGCAATAATGGTCATCTGAACGATGATACGAATGCTGTTAGGAATATGGTTGCGAATGGCACTAATTGACGCATTTGAAAATGCAGTAACTAGCACTACCGCAATCGTCATTGTTAGTGCTGTCGACAATTTGTTTGTAACCGCTAACGCAGAACAGATACCAAGGATCTGGAGTGCGATGGGGTTGTTATTAAATAATGGATCCAGCAGTGCGTCTTTTGCTTTTGCCATGATTAACCTCTCTCTGCATTAAGTTTGGCTATGAATGGGGCGAAACCATGCTCACCAAACCAGTAGCGAACGATGCCATGTACCGATTTGCTGGTGTTCGTTGCGCCAGCAAGACCATCAATGGTATTTATAGCATCTGAAGCACTTGGGTTGAACTTACCGTTTTTAACAACCTTTAGAGCAACAGTTCCTGAGTTCGAATAAATTTGCTTACCAGGCCATTGAGCTTTCCAGCGTGGGTTATCAACTTCAGCACCCAGCCCTGGAGTCTCGCCGTGGCTGTAAAAGGTTAATCCTTTAATTGTCGTGCCATCAGTTGCGACTGAAACATAACCGTACATCATGCCACCGAAACCAATCCCACGGATCGGCAGAACAGCAGTGCCGCTCTTGTCAACGTAAACTACAGCATATTTAGCGCGAATACGGATTCCTGCAACATCAAGATCTGCAGGTATTTCGACCGACAATTCGGGATTATCAACGGCTTCTTTTTGATCGTATGTTGCGGCATCAACAGCTGTAGTGTATTCGCCAGTAGCCAGATCAACGATTTTAAGTTCAAAGTTAGTCGTGAAGAGCTCATCTACATTACCGCCATCCTCAATCTGCTGCTGGTAACCACCTGCGGCAAGGACGGTTTGGCGGAGCTCCAATTGCTGGTTATATGCTTCTTTGTCGATCCGTACGATTGCTGCGAGGCAAACGAGAACCGAGCAGACAACACACAGTAGGAAGGCAACCAAGAATGTTTTAAATATGGAATCATTAGACATGGCGCATCTTCCTTTTCTTGATGTGTGCATTGACGACCAGGCGGTCGATCAATGGTGCAGAAACACTACCGAACAGGAGGATGATGCCAACACTTTCAGGCATCATTGGGTTAAATACCCGAACAGTAACAACGAGAAGACCAATAAGTATGCCATAGATCCACTGGCCTTTTATCGTCATAGCTGTTGCTGAGTGGTCTGTCGCAAGGAATACCATGCCAAAAGCGAGGCCACCAAGAACAAGGTGCCATGCAGGACTCATTGCTTCAGGGTTAAACATGCATAAAGCTGAAGAGAGGCCAATAACACCCAAAAGGATCGAAGCAATGATTCGCCATGAAGCGATTCCGCTAATGATCAAAACAACTGCACCAAACAAGCATGCTAAGGCTGATGTTTCCCCCATGCTGCCTGGGATTGTGCCAAGAAAAGCTGATTGCCAGGTAATTCCTTGAGCCATAATGCTTGGAACGCCGTCACTCAAAGCCATAGCAAGAGGTGTTGCGCCCGTGTAGCCATCAACAGCTGTCCAGACTGCATCGCCTGACATGGAGCCAGGATATGCAAAAGACATAAATACCCATGCAACTAATGCAGGGTTTAGGAAGTTCATGCCAATACCGCCAAAGATCTCGCGGCCAATAACGACACCAAAAGAAGTTGCAATAGCAACTTGCCACAATGGAGCTGTTGGAGGCATGAGAAGAGCGATGAGAACAGCGGTTACTAGAAAACCAGCATCAATGCTTTTCTTACGCATTGAGGCGAAAACTGTCACCCATATCGCTTGAGTGATTAGCGCAATGAGAAGTACAGGTAAAAATGAACCTGCACCCGTAATCAGGTTCGCGAGTAGTGAGGTGCTATCACTGAATCCTGGCAGTTGGCTGATTTGACCAGCCGCTAGCATCTGATTCAATGTCAGGTTCTCTTGGAAGCCACTGTTCCACATGGCCATCATGATGCATGGTAATAATGCCAGCATGATAATGCTCATGACGCGTTTATGGTTGATGCTATCCCGTACTTGCACCGTACCAGTGGTCACGGTTGCAGGGGAAGACAGTGTTGTGTCGATCGCTTCGTGCAGGGCAGCGTACTTTTCCCACTTACCACCCTTATCAAAGTGAGGTTGTAATTCGTCGAGTAATCTCACGGCTCTTATCCCTCTTTCTCGATAGTGGTTAGTGTGTCACGTAGCATAATGCCGTAATCATTTTTACCCGAGCAGACATAGGTACATAGGGCGAGGTCTTCCTCGGCCAACTCCATGCAGCCCAAAAGCTGAGCTTGATCTTCATCGCTTGCAGCAAGGCTACGTAACAAGAAGTTAGGTAGAATGTCGAGAGGCATTACCTTTTCAAATGAACCAATGGCTAAAATATTGCCACTGCGGCCATACTGGCTGGTGTTCATTGAAGCGGATGGGCCACCGGTAAAGGCTGACAGAAAGGCTCGTTTGATTGAAAATTTGTCACCGCCAGCAGTAAGTGATGCGAGGAATTCACGCTCACGCTTCTCAGGTAGAGCAGAAACTTGTTGATGGAAGCGGCCTAGGAATGCCAGCGCTCCTTCAGCAATTGTACCGTCAAGTACAGAACCAGAGACAATGCGTTTCTCGCCGTTAGCTAGTTCACCAGCAGTCAACTCTTGGAGCGATGCGCCGATTCGAGTACGAATTAAGCGAGGCTTGTTGACGCTTGGTCCAGCTAGGGCAATGATTTTTTCTACAGGAAGTTTGCCTGTGGTGAAAAATTTGCCGAAAGCAATAACGTCTTGGTAACCGATAGACCAAACTGTTTTCTTTTCGTTGACTGGGTCAAGAAAATGGATGTGGGTTCCTGCTAAACCAGCAGGATGTGGTCCCTCAAACTCTTCACAGCGTGTTCCTGCAACCTTGGGCAGTACTACATTCGGCTTCTGGCAGATAAAGACATCTCCCTCAGTGAGACGAGTCAATACTTTAAGACCATTTGTGAATGATTGCTCCTCCTCTTTAATGATCAGCTCTGCTTTCGCTGCAAGAGGATTGGTGTCCATCGCTGTAACAAAAATGGAACGAGGGGTGCTGTCGATTGCTGGAGCTTTGCTGTACGGGCGAGTTCTAAATGCTGTCCACAATCCTGAATCAACAAGGTTGGTAACAACGCTCTCACGCGCTAGGCTGTCAAGTTCAGCTTCGCTTGATGATGAAAAAACTTCAGCGTCATCGCCATTGAGCTCGATAACAACCGATTGTAGCGCACGACGGTCACCACGGTTGATCGCAACAACTTTGCCGCAACCAGGAGCCGTGTATTTTACGCCTACAGTTTTTTTGTCTGTAAAGAGTAGTTGGCCCAGTTTAACTTGGTCGCCTACTTTTACACACATACTTGGCTTCATGCCGACATAATCAGGACCAACAACCGCAACGGTTGTTATGGCAGGTCCGTCATAAATTTTTTGTTCAGGGCTACCGGTGATCGGCAAATCCAAGCCCTTGTCAATTTT
>LGVF01464041.1_pt2 | contig 22220 bp, 17 predicted proteins | sample 469901 | NCBI WGS metagenome assembly LGVF01 (sample SAMN03893561, study PRJNA290197) | marine sediment metagenome | material: sediment; isolation source: combined push core samples #3730, #5133, and #5579 collected at Hydrate Ridge | place: Pacific Ocean: Hydrate Ridge
CCCCCGTGGTACTGACACGCGCAACGGGACTTGCCACAACCTGCTTTTGCGGCTCAGCTACGATAACGGTTTCAGTATTTTTTTCGACCGCGAGTATCACAGTAGAATCGGACACAGCAGCTACCTTAGCCATAACTGGTGTAGAATTTATTCCACTGCCTAAGGGCGATTTTGCAATAGAGGTGGTAAGTTGTGCTAAAGGGTCATTGCTCTGCTGTGGGGCCACAGATTCAACAGCATCTTGTGCTGCAACGACCGCCTCAACACTGGTCTCTTCACCTACGGCCAAGGTCGACACATTCTCTACCGATACGGCAACTCCTTTGTTAGCCTGAGCAACCAGAGCCTCGCCATCAACAACAGCATCAGGCTTCGAAGCCACCCGGTGAGTAACAGGAGAATCCGGCTCGACATCTCCAGCAATTTTTTGCCGCTGCTTACCGACAAAAACCCCCAGCGAGAAGGCTGTTAAGCACAACACAACAACGATAACAAGTGCAACAATGGGACGACGGCGACTGTGTTGTTGTGGCGATCTTGAATATTCAGATTGGCTCATAATTCATCTCCCGTTTCACTACATTTTTTCTGGTGCTGACACACCTAGAACACGTAGCGCATTGTGGATGACAATCTTCACCGCATTAACCAAATACAAACGGGCTTGACTGGTTGCAGCATCATCAACAATAACGCGGTGCTGGTTGTAATAACTATGAAATTTAGCGGCGAGTTCCTGCAGGTAAAAGGTAACACGATGCGGTTCATACTGAAGTGCAGCACCGGCAATAACCTCAGGGTAACGCGATAACATCTTCACCAAGGCAAGCTCATCGGGTAATGTCAAAGTGTTAAGCTGAACCGTGTCTGTGGTTGGCAAAGTCAAACCAGAATCTTGTGCATTGCGATTTATGCTGCACACGCGCGCATGTGCATACTGAACATAAAATACGGGATTCTCGGTACTTTGTTTTTTTGCCAACTCGAGATCGAAATCTAACTGGCTATCGGAGCGACGCATTAAGAAGAAAAAGCGACACGCATCCCTACCGACTTCGTCGATCACCTCTTTCAAGGTGACAAACTTACCCGAGCGGGTACTCATAGCGACCTGCTCACCCTCACGAAGCAAATTAACCAGCTGCACTAAGATGATCTGTAAATCTTCAGGATTGCGGCCCAACGCGGCAAGAACCGCCTTCATGCGCGGCACGTAACCATGATGGTCGGCACCCCAGACATCGATCACCGTATCAAATCCACGGCCATATTTTTCACGATGATACGCAACATCTGAAGCAAAATAAGTTGTCACACCGTTGGAGCGAATCAAAACGCGATCTTTATCATCTCCGAAATCAGTCGTACGGAACCAAATTGCACCATCTAATTCATAGGTATAGCCATCACGAGTCAAGGCTTCAATACCCGCCTTGACTAATCCACGGTCATAAAGAGTTTGCTCACTATACCAGTTATCAAATGAGATACCGAAAGACTGCAAATCATCAGCAATACCAGCACGTATTGCATCACCACCAGATTGGGAAAAGTGTGCAATCGCTTCTTGCTCGGGGCAGTTCAAAAAAGAGTCGCCATGTTGCTGTTGTGCCTCAAGGGCAATCGTTTTGACATAATCGCCTTGATAACAATCCTCAGGGAATTCAACTTCACGACCGAAGACCTGACAGTAACGCAGGAAGATTGAGCGGCCCAAGGTATCCATCTGATTACCAGCGTCATTGATATAATACTCACGCTGAACCTCAAATCCAGCCTCTTGCAATACCGACGCAACGGCATCCCCAGTTGCAGCTCCACGACCATGACCAATATGAAGCGGCCCAGTTGGATTAGCACTGACAAACTCAACTTGCACGCGACGACCTTCACCGAGGGTACCCTTGCCAAAAGAGTCTCCCTGTGCGTAGACATCTTCGAGAATGGCATACCAGCTTTGAGCCGGAAGAAAAAAATTAATAAATCCCGGCCCAGCAATTTCGACACGGTCCCACAGGTCGTGCTGTTGTTTCAATTTCTCTAACAAGATTTCAGCTATTTTACGTGGTGCTTTCTTCTCAGCCCGAGCCAACATCATTGCGACATTAACAGCAAAATCACCATGATCCGTACGGCCAGGAACTTCCAGAGTAAATTCGGGCATCTCACCAGAAACGAGCGTTTGGTCATCATAACATTTCTGCAATGCAGCTTGAACCGCATCGATCAATCGTGTCTTCATAAAAAGTACCTTCTTACCAATGAAAATGGAGGACATGACACGCCCCCCCATCAAAAAGTGATTATCAACATTTCTAAAAAATTAACGTGGTTTAGGCAAAAACTGATATACCAACTCCCCATCACGGACAAAACTTAGCTGCCCACGAGCAACCTGTTCCAGATAACGGTCATCATTTTGCAGTGCGGCAACCTCATTACGCAACATAAGATTACTCGTATTGAGTTGTTGTACTTGCTCCAGCAACTGAGCTTGATGCTGGCGCACCTGATGTAAACGCAACGCGCCCTTTTCCCCAAGCACAGCAAAGCTCAGCCCCACCAGTGCCACAAGAACTAAACAGACAGGTCGGGATTTTATGGCATGTTTTCTTTGATCGTCTGGCGATTCAGAAGTCATCGATTAACCACAGCTCAAGAAAAAGATAAATATTCACGTACAACTCAACAATCTGGCAGTCTATTCCATCCATTTTTTTTGTTCAACCGTTTATTCCACCAACATTCACCATCATTGAAATGTTGGACAAAAAAAAATATACTAGTCACTCGTCACACAAGACAAATCACAAAAAAAGACCTTGCAAAAACGGTTTACAACCAATATTACGAGTTAAAAAGAACTTCAGGAAGGTTCGATCATGACAACAAAAATTAAAGGTACCCCCACTAGCGCCACCATGGGGCAAGACAAAACCACCCAGCCACCGCGCTTTTATGTCATTATGCATAATGATGATTATACCACTATGGAGTTTGTTATCGAGCTATTGGAAAAAGTTTTTCGTAAAACGCCTCACGATGCCGCCCACCTTATGTTGACTATCCACACCGAAGGGCAAGCAACGTGCGGCTGTTATCCACATGAGGTTGCCGAAACGAAGATAACTCAAGCTCATCGCTACGCCAAAGAGTCAGGATATCCTTTACGTTGCAGTCTTGACAGAGCCTAACAAAAATCTACATCAGTGCTGCAACAACGTTGGCCTTTGCAGCTGATAGAAAGAATTGTTTCGTGACATTCACAAAAGACGTCCAAATTATATTTTCACTCGCCGTGCAAGAAGCCAAACGCCGTCACCATGAATATCTGATGACGGAGCACCTACTCTACGCCATGCTCTACGCTGACGAATCTAAACAGATCCTGATCAGCTGTGGCGGCCACATTGACTCACTGCGCGACACCTTAAATGATTACTTCACCACCCAAGTTGAGAGTATTGACGAGATCGAATTGTTGGATGACGAGATCCCTGAACAAACGGTAGCCCTACAACGAATCCTGCAAGATGCCATCACCCATTGTTCGGCAGCAGGAAAAGAGAACGTCAACTCAGGTGATCTCTTGGTGTCAATCTTAGCAGAAGAGCAGGCTCATACGGCCCAACTGCTTATCAACCAAGGGGTACTACGGCTGGATGTCCTCAATTATATCTCGCACGGCACAACAAAACATCCCCACCCTCAGCCGCACACTGAAACGACGGACGAAGAAGCCGAGAGCCAAGCTACTCCAGTCAAGAAAACAGCTCTCGAAAGTTACACCACCAATCTTCGCCAGCGCGCCGAGAAGGGGCAAATTGACCCACTTATAGGCCGCAAGGCGGAACTGCAACGCACCCTACAGGTTCTTTGTCGGCGACGTAAAAACAATCCTATTCTAGTTGGAGAGCCCGGCACTGGCAAAACAGCCCTTGCCGAAGGCCTCGCTACCATGCTTATTAACGGTGAAGTGCCGGCCTTCATCAAAGACACCGACATATTTGCTCTCGATATGGGCGCACTGATTGCTGGAACAAAATTCCGTGGTGACTTCGAAGAACGCCTTAAGGCCGTGCTGCACGAACTCAGCGAAAAAGATAAACCAATTCTTTTCATTGATGAGATCCACACCATAATTGGCGCGGGCGCGACAGGTAGCGGCACCATGGATGTCTCTAACCTGTTAAAACCAGCTTTAGCTTCGGGAGAGATCCGCTGTATTGGCGCCACGACCTATGATGAATACAAATCACTTTTTGAAAAAGATCGCGCCCTGTCTCGTCGTTTTCAAAAAATTGACGTACACGAACCCAGCGTTGAAGAAACCATCGAGATCCTCAAAGGGCTTAAGCAACACTACGAGAGCTACCATAATATCCGCTACAGTGACGACGTGCTCCGTGCGGCAGCCGAATTATCTAATCGCTACTTGACCCATCGCCACCTTCCAGATAAAGCCATCGACCTTATTGACGAGATTGGTGCGCGGCTAAGAACTCAGCAGACAAAACGGCGAACCATTAAAGTCGCAGATATCGAATCTGTCGTTGCCGAGATGGCTCAAATCCCGCCACGTTCAGTTTCGCGTGACGATCGCAAAAACCTTAACACTCTCGAAAAGCGCTTAAAACGCAAAGTCTTTGGTCAAGAGAAAGCATTGCAGCTCATTACACGATCAATCATCCGCTCACGAGCTGGGCTGGGCCACCCAGAACACCCCATCGGCTCGTTTTTGTTTGCCGGCCCTACGGGTGTTGGCAAAACAGAAGTGGCACGACAACTTGCCGCGGAACTCGGCATCGCATTTAGCCGCTTTGACATGAGTGAATACATGGAGAAGCATTCCGTAGCCCGACTCATTGGTGCTCCTCCGGGCTATGTAGGCTTTGATCAAGGAGGGTTGCTGACCGATGCCATCAGCAAAAAACCACACACCGTCCTGCTGCTCGATGAGATCGAAAAAGCCCACCCCGACCTATTCAACATTTTATTGCAGATCATGGATCATGGCAGTTTGACGGATAACAACGGCAAAACAGCTGACTTTCGCAATGTCATCTTAATTATGACCAGCAATGCTGGAGCACGAGAGATGAGCAGCACCCTCATCGGCTTTAATGCAGAGGGCAATTTCGCCGGTGGAAGCCCTGACCTAGCCTTAGCCAAAACATTTTCTCCTGAATTTCGTAACCGCCTTGATGCAACGGTTGTCTTTTCGGCATTGGCAGCAGACGACATTCGCAACATTGTTGATAAATTCGTTGCCGAACTTCAACAACGGCTAGACGAAAACAACGTCACTCTACACTTAAGTTCAGCGGCGCGAAATTATTTTGCCAAACATGGCTTCGACCCGAAATTTGGTGCCCGTCCTCTGAGCCGCCTTATTCAGGAAAAACTCAGCGACCCACTGGCCGAAGCAATCCTATTCGGTTCACTCGCTCACGGGGGTCAGGCGCAAATTGGTTGCCGCCATGACACCTTGACCTTTCGTTTTAGTGCAAACAAAAAATAATCAATTATGGCCATCTTCGCCCTTGATCATCAATTGATTTTCCCCGCCCCTTATCTGGCTGAAGATGATGGACTGCTTGCCGTCGGTGGTGATCTGTCACCACAGCGGCTTCTTGCAGCGTACAGTTGCGGCATCTTCCCATGGGGGCACCCTAGCGATCCGCTGCTTTGGTGGTCCCCCGACCCGCGCTGTGTTTTAGCTCCTGACGAGATCCACATCTCCCGCAGTATGGCAAAAACAATCCGCCAAGAACGATTCGACATCACCTTTAACAGCGCATTTAGGCGCTGCATTGAGCTATGTGCGTCAACTAATCAACGTGCTGCTGAAACATGGGTCAGCCCTGCTATGATTAAGGCCTATACGGCACTTCACACTATGGGTTACGCCCACTCCGTTGAGTGCTGGCAGGATGAAGAATTAGTCGGGGGGCTTTATGGCATCGCAATTGGTCGTTGTTTTTGTGGCGAATCGATGTTTCACACTCGCCGTGACGCATCAAAGTTCGCCTTCATTGCACTGGCAAACCATCTCAAACAACAAAACTTTCTTTTGATTGATTGCCAGCTACCAACAGATCATCTGCATTCGTTGGGAGCCTACGATATATCTCGCGAGGATTTTTTAAATCGATTAGAGGGGTGTGAGATAAAGAAAGGCGGCCAGATTAAAGCGGGAGAGTTTTGGCGAGGCAATCACGATACGGATATTAACCAAAATACGAGCGGTTAGCTACGACCGGGACGGTAACGGAAATTATGTTGTTTCTGCTCACGAATATAGGCATCGATCTGGTCGAGTGAGAGCATACCCTGCTCAACAAAATACTGGCCAAAACGTTTTTGCAGCTGGCGCTGATGACGAAGCAACACCTGCACCTGAAACGAAGTGAGATAACCCAGTTCGACAGCACGTGCGCCAAATCGACCACGACAACCACTCCTACGATTGATCGCTTGAACATCATGTGCCTTCAACCAACCCCAACGTTCCGCCAAAGTACCAAGGATAGGACGCTGGCGACGTTGCCACACTAAAGCTTCAATCATCTCAGCATACGAAATAACACCACGATAATAGAGAAACAGTCCCGTCTCAAGATGACGCTTAGGCAGGCTAAAGGGTGATTCATCCGTTTCGAAAGGGTTGTTACGGGTCGCACGTGGATTCGAATAAGAAGGATTAGAGGTAGACGGCTGCTGTTGATTAAACCCAGCATTCCAATCCGCCGGGGTCCAAATCCTCTTGCGCTCAGACGATGAAAATGAATCGAGCAATTGGTAGGCTTGACTGACATCACGAAACAGTTCTGCGCGGCGATCATACTCCTCAGGTGCGGCACCAATTAAGCGATCAGGATGAGTCTCTTTCGCTTTTTGCCGATACGCCGTCTTAACCCCACTGGGTTGGATGTAATACAGAAAATCTCGATTAATCTGCAACTCGCCACTAAATAACACACGGCAGGCATCTAAAAGTTCTGTTTCGGCAAAGGAAGACATTGCACACCTTAAGGGTAAATAACAACAAACGCAGTAAATCTACGAAAATCTATGACGTTGGTTGGTATTATACTGAAAAAGTGCTAGAAACAAAGACAAATCCCGATAAGTCGAGAGTTAAAAACATTAAAATCGGTCGGCATCAGTCAAGGGTACCAGTTAGATCGGTGCAACTTACTGCCGATATTGAATAATAATCATTTTCATCACAAATACTACATACGGTATAGCGGTTAAACCACGACCACTAATGGATATCAATACGACACGTACCACCAGATCGCGAGTAAAGAGAGTGGATCTTCAAAGCCAAAACTCTCGGATCAGTAATCATATCTACCTTGGCGTGGCTTGTAGACGATCCTCATGAAAATAAAGTTGCATCGGTAACGTATAAAGTTGGGACAGATGTGGCGTTGTCATCACCTCAAGACCGCCAGCGACGAGAATTTTCTTATCCTTCATCAATATAAAATGCTCAGCAAATCGCAGGGCAAGATTAACATCGTGTACTGTAATGATTGTTGTCAAATTTCTAGCAGAGGTCTCCCCGGCAATTATCTCCATCACCTCAAGCTGATTTTTCAGATCAAGACTGCTGGTCGGTTCATCGAGCAGAAGAACCTTTGGTTCCTGAATAAAAGCACGCGCTAGGGCGATTTTTTGTAATTCTCCCCCGCTTAATTGATGTAATGATCGTTGGCTCAAATGGCTAAGATCGAGTTTTTTGAGCATGGCAAAAACACGTGTATCATCTTCACGAATTGATTGCCAGCAGCGGTGAGGCTTCCGGCCAAGTAGAAGGTAATCGAAAACAATTAAATCACTTACGTGTTGTTGTTGTGGGACATAAGCTATGCGGTGCGCCCGTTGATTTAAAGAGAGCTTTTCAAGGTGTTCCTCGCCGAGTAAAATTGAACCAGAAGTCGGCTTTAAAAGTCCCGCCAACAACTTAATTAAGGTCGATTTCCCCGCACCATTTACCCCAAGCACGGCATGAAGACAACCCGGCCTTAGATTACATGAGATTTCATCCAATATCGGTTGCTTGCCATAGGTAAAAGATAATTGTTTGAATTCTACGCCCATTTTTAGGAACTCCTGCTTCCAAAAATTAACAATAAAAACACTGGGGTACCAAGAAAAGAGGTAATTACACCGGCAGGTAAGGCAACAGGGTCAAGCAACAATTGACCTGAGATGTCAGCAAAAATGAGAATTAGCGCTCCGATTATCGCAGACAGAGGCAACAGGTAACAATTGTCTGAACCGATCAGACGCCGGCTCATATGGGGTGCAATGAGGCCGACAAAACCTAAAATACCAAAAAAAGTGACTGTTACCGAAGTGGTCAAAGTAGCTATTATCATAGTGATCAGGCGCAAACGTACTACATTAACACCAAGACTCTGTGCCACCTCATCTCCGGCCAACAGGGCATTATAGTTAAATCGATTAACGAGAAAATAGCCAGTTGACAAGAGTGTGACCAAACCCATCAAATAGAGTTCTGGCCACGAAGCTCGTGCTAAATCACCAAAGGTCCAGTGGACAATCATGGCCAACTGAGTCTCATCGGCAAAATATTGGAGGAACGTGGTGCCAGCCATAAAGAGGGAACTTAATGCCACCCCAGCCAGGATAATTGACTCTTTACCCGCTCGGCGCAGGTGGGTCAAAAGAATTATGACTACCGTAGTTAACATCGAAAAAACAAAGGCAAACACGCTGATCATGACAGAATTTGTAACGTCACTAAACACGCCGAATATATTAGGAAACGAAGCACGCATGCTGGAACAGGTGATTCCTAGCGCGGCACCAAAAGCAGCACCCTGTGCAATGCCAAGCGTGGTAGGGGCGGCCAAAGGATTTTTTAGTACGGCCTGTAACACTGCACCAGATAGCGACAAACTCACCCCTCCCAGTATCGCACCAATTAAGCGTGGCAGACGAATTTGCCAAACAACCAAGTGGGTTACATCATCGTGACGACAGAAGAGCCCTTCAAGTAGTTGTCGATAAGAAAGTTCAGAAGCGCCGCTCAACATTATCAAACCAGCGGCGGGCAACAGTAACAATGTAAAAGCTACCAGACAGTACAGCCGCCGTCGCCGATGATTGCGCTGATTTTGACTTAGCTGGGCTATTGAGGACATGCAGCCTCCGACAATTTAGTAAACCCGCCAAATATTTCACTCATATCTTGATAAAGTGGTTGACCGACAAAAAAAGTATAGAGCTGGTCAGCAACAATACCGATATCAATATCTTGAAACTGTTCAGGATAAAGAACTTTACCGACATACCAAGATTCGCTTAATACGGTAGCCGGATCAGCAGCGTAATAATGAGGCATGAGCAGATAGACTTGATCATCGCGATTTGCCTTAATTCCCTGATACACAGGCATCGACAGCTCGCTTCTCACCAAGTTAAGACCACTTTCGCAGATAAAAAGGACCTCAGGATCAAGAGTGATAAAGGTCTCTTTTTTAAGGGTAAAACGGCCTCGGACAAGTTTGCGATCAATGATGAGATCATCAACAACATTAGCTGCGTTGACCATTTGAAAGGGTGGATAGTTACTCGATGTACCGAGAATTCCATGCGCAACCTTAAACTGAAGCCCACCGATATAAACTTTTTTTTGTTCCTGTAAGGAAATGTTCGCTGTACGACGAGCCAACTCATTCATATTTTCATCAATATAATTGCAGATATCTTGACTGCGTCGTTCAGCTCCGCACAGCGTGCCAATCAACTGTAGTGAGCGATAAAAACGTTGTCTATTCTTACCCAAATCACCGATATCAACGACAATGACCGGAATGGAGGTTTGTCGCTCAAGTTGAGCGGCCAGATGTTCACCACCACTACCCAATAAAATAATATCTGGCTTAGTCGCAATGATTTTTTCAGGCTGCGGCTTGTTACGCGAACCAATAATCGGCAGATCGCCAAGATGTGGATTCGCCATCCGATAGGAGCGCCCCAGGTTGCCGACCCAACTTGTCTTCTGAACCTCGTGATGTTCGACGCCAACAACCTGACCAGCAAGGTTAAGGTAACATACCAAGCTTAAAGCCCCACGTAATGCGACAATTCGCTCTATTTTATCGGCAACCTCCACAGTACGACCGCTCAAGTCCGTAATCACCTGAGAAGCAAGTGATGAGGTACAAATACTCAGAAACAATAAGATAAGCATCAATTTTATCGTCAAACTTTTCATAATCATTTCCACTATGTAACGATTCAGCACAACAATCGTTATGCCGAATCGTTACGTCGTAATTTAAAAGGGAATTGAAAAAAAACTCCAATTCTTCACGATTTGATATCTGTTTCAACGGCCCGTTAAAAGGAAACCTTTAACGACGTGACCACGTTGATGCCCGGCTCATTATAGAAATCCACAGTGCTCAGATGGTTGCGATACTTTTTATCGAAAAGATTCTCGATATTTACGCTCAAGGTGATATTTTTAAAGTTGCCATAGTCGAATGCTATCCCACTGCGTAGATTGTAAAAAGTATAGCCGGGTGTCTCATTTTCACCCGCTGCGGGGTGTTCTTGAGCCGCATAAAAATTACTCCCAAACTCGCACCAGTAGCGTAAACCATTGGCAAGCTGATCGTGCCAACGTACGCCGAGAACACCATTGAGAGGTGGAATGGTATTCAACCGGTCGTGACTGTTACGATCCCGACCAACAACATAAGCCATATTGGCAAACACAGTTAATTCATGCAGCATGTCGAACTCCAGAGAACCATCGCCGCCATAGAGTTCAGCTTCGGTGACATTTACATACTCTCGCGAATCCATACCGGCAAAGGTGTTGCCGTTATTAACCAGATCAATATAATCGGTCACCTGATTGTAGAAAACACTGACCGTGCCCCTGAAACGCTGATAGTTAAACTTGAAACCTACATCGCCATTGTACGAATATTCCGGATCAAGATCAGGGTTGCCGATAATCATATAAGAACTGCTTCTGGTTGAGTAACGCTCGAACATGTCAGGTGCTCTGAATCCAGAGGAAAAATTAGCGGTCACGTGAATATGATCGGTCAACACATAGAGGAGTCCGAGGTTAAAGGTCACCGCGTCATCACTCTGGCTGCTGAAATGGTTGATCGTGGTTTGTGATTCAATAAAATTACCGCTGCTGTCGTACTTGTCGCTGGTAAAAGGGGTGTCCTCAGCATCGAAAACAAAATAATCATAGCGCAAACCGGCAAGTATCGTTAAACGCTCGCCAAAAAGGATTTCATTTTGGGCAAAGAGACCGAAATGATCTCGATCACAGTCGGGTATTGGCTTGAACGTCAGATCTTTAACAGAAAGGTTCTGGTTGTTTTTTTTAACGGTAATGAATTCGTCACCTTCAGCATCTTCAGCGACAAATTCACAACCAAAAACCAGACGATTATTTTGACCAAGATCGACATGACCTTGCAGCGAAGCGCCAAGTGCTGAGGTCTCAAACTCATTGCTCTTTAACGTATAAACAGGCTTCTTTAGGCTGGGGATGTCCGCCTCATAGCTGCGCTGTTGATCGACGTACCAGCCCCTTATTTGTAGATCCTTGAGCCAGCCAAAATTCCGACCATGGTATGCCAACTTATAGGTGTCGGTGTCGAATGCAGTAAAATGGGAATATCTGGCATCCTGTTTCTTTGTTACCCCCATATCGTCGATGTTATTACTTCTAATACTTACACTCAGATCGTGATTACGAGCATCATCAAGAAAATAACGACTCTTGAAATCGAACGATTGGCCTTCAAATTGACTGTTTTCAACCTCATCGCCATCGCCATCCTCATAGCTCTTAGCGTCACGACCAACAACCGAAAGTGAAAAATCTAAACCGTAACCACCGCCACTCAATGCATAGCGGCCCAGCCAACCTTCATCGATCGATGAATAACGGCTTTCGATGCTATTTAACAAAGACCATCCTTTGGTCTTAGCAAAGTCGGTCTGCTTACTTATGACATTAATAACTCCACCCAGTGCATCGGTGCCGTAGAGCACTGATGCTGGGCCTTTGACAACCTCTATTCGCTCTACATTAGTGACATCGACAAAAGGGATCAGTGGTGATCGGCCAGCCCAAAGGTTGTTTTCACGATCACCATCAATTAACACCAGAACCCGATTGCCCCCGAGACCACGAATCACTGGGATTGTATTCCAAAAACCCGCACCCGAGAGTGATACCCCGGAGAGTTCAGCCAAAGGTTGCGCCACCGTTGCCGGGCTATTTCTCATCATGGTTTCAGAGGTAACCACCTCAATAGGGGTTGGAACATCAAAACGGCGCTCTTCCAAGCGGGTTGCTGTGATAACAACTTCATCCATTACTGATGTTGGTATCTGTTCGCTAGCTGTGGCAAGTAAAGGTGTGCAGAGTAAAAACGCCATGACTGCGACACCCCACTTTTTTCTCTTAATAGCACGTAGTTCGTTGGAAAGCATTCGACCTCCTTGGGTTCGGAGATGCCCGTCATAAGGCAAAAAAAATCCCCGAACCAATAAAATTGATTCGAGGATTCCCTGTTTTTCCACGAATATGCATAAGCTTACCTCTTGACCATAAAGGTAGGCTCTTTTTGTTTTCAGACAGGTCTTCTGACTTCCGATTCATCCTACTAGTTGCGTCTTCCCATTTGCGCTTGGCAAACAGTGACATTATGCAACATTCGTCCTCGGTTACAGCGGTGGGCCCGTCCTGGATTTACACCAGGTTCCCTATTAAGCTCAAACAAGAGCATCTGAAAAATTCGATCAACACTAACGGAAAAATAGAATAAAGTCACCACATACCTGAATAACCCTATATTACTTAGGTCATTATAATCAACAATACACCCTCATTTTTAGCTCAATTTTCATCATAAACACCCGCAATATGGTAGTGTTCATACCCTTACACAGGGTCATCCTTACATTGGAGCACAAATGAAAAACACTACTGAACAATTTTTTGTCATTGTCCCACCGGGATTTGAATCCACCTGCGCCAAAGAACTAGCGCAGTGGGTCGATGCTCCACTAACCCTCTGCCACGGTGGCATCACATTTGCGGGCAAGTTACGAGATCTCTACCTTGCCAATCTATGGTTACGCTGCGCCAGCAGGATTTTGGTACGACTTGACAGCTTTAGCTGTCGTGATTTCCCAACACTTCACCGAAAATCACTTCGTTTACCGTGGGGCCGTTTCATCCAACCGGGTCGTCCACTGACACTGCGTGTCACCTGCCGTGGGTCGCGACTTATCCATAGTGACCGCGTTGCTGAAACCATCGAAAAAGCGATTCACAAAGCTCTTGGCACCACAGCAGCAGACAGCAATGTCGGCCAAGAGAGCCAAACTATCTTTGTCCGCCTCGATGACGATGCGTGTACGATCTCCATTGATAGCAGTGGCGACTTACTCCATAAACGGGGCTATCGGGTCAAATCGACAACCGCGCCCCTACGTGAGACACTTGCGGCGGGCTGCCTTCTCCATTGCAACTGGCATGGTGAGACCCCATTATGGGATCCATTCTGTGGTTCAGGCACCTTCCCAATCGAAGCAGCAATGATTGCGGCCAACATTCCACCCGGCAACCAGCGCACGTTTTCATTTATGAACTGGCCCGGTTTCCGCCAAGGGCTGTGGAATGCCCTCATCAGCGAAGCAAACAAACTTAAACGTGACACAATCGTAACGATAAACGGTAGCGACCTAAATGAAGATGCCCTTAGTGCAGCACAACAAAACGCTAAACAAGCAGGGGTAAATACAATGATTCAATTTCATCAGCACGATGCGTTTAGCCCTTATGACGCATTTGATGAAGGCTTACTTATTTGCAATCCCCCTTATGGTGAACGGCTCGCATCTGCTTTCTCACCGGCAAAACTTTTAAAGAAACTAGCGCAACAACTTAAGGATTCACCCAAGATATCAACAGCTATCGTCCTGCCACACGATAAACAGATGCCACAAAATACACAGCTTAATTTTTCCAATGGCGGCCTTGATGTTGCCCTCTATTCAACAAAAAAAAGCCGTACCCGTTAAGGGGTACGGCTTTTTAAATTACGTTGATCACAACACGGTTATTCTGTGGTCAGACTACTGCCAACATGGCCCACATTACCAATGCCACTTAGCGCAAAAGTAAACATAATCGCCTCATCATCTAAACGATCACGATAGCTAATAAAGCAGCTCCAGCATTGGGCACGGTACTCAAGACTGATAAGATTTTCGAGTCTTTGTTTATCACCAAGGTCGTAGCGATACTCATACTTAGCATACACCGGCTTCAACAGATCAATATCGATTGTCGCAGCAAGGTATTCCGAGGTAACTTCGGTGTAACGATACGCAGCGGAAAAACCGACATCATCAGAATAACGGGCACCTGTTTCAGCATTGAATTTAGTAAATTCATTGCGGTGCGGATCATAGCTTAAATCGACATCAACAATCCATTTTGCGGTAGGGCGTAAAATGAGTTCGGTGCGAATATCAGAGAAACGATCCTCGCCCTCTTTCTCCTCACGGTCACGGCGGCTGAGCCAAAAATCATGACTTTGAGACAAACGCAAATAACCGAGCTCTCGGTAAGTTGGTCGATTACTTTCTTCAACAAAACGGCCAATAAAACGGTTAACTAAAGCATATTCCACTTCATTTCTGTTTTCGATACGATCTGTTGAATCAAAATAAGGCAGATCTTCCTGCTTGGTATTTGGAGTATAATAGTAGGTCACTTCAGGCTCAATACTATGCTTAACTTTGGTCAGTCCCTGAGTACGACCTAAATCGAATACACGTGAGACACGAGCCGAAAAGCGCGTTGAGAAATCAACATTTTCTGCATGTTCAAAGCCAGGTCCTTCGCTTGAGGTCCAGTACAAACGCTCACGACAGCCAACTTCTGGTTCAACCTCTAAGATATTTCCTGGCTGAAAAAATGCGGACAAAGCAGGACGCATATCAACGCGCTCGCCCTTAAGTCCCTCACGCCGCCAAAAGTAGGTGGAAGTTGAATCAAAGCTAAAATAAAAGGGGCTATTACCGAGACGGGTGCGATTATAGTCCAACTGGATTTCAGGTAAGCGTTGCAAGGTGGTATCATTATCAGCATTGAGCTCAAGGTCTTTGGTGTAGAGGATTTGTCCCGTTAATGACAAATTCCCCCAGCGACGACTTAGGGCAATGGTCGATTCAACCTCATCCTTATCGTATTCCTCAGCGATCTCACCAAAATCTTCGAAATACTCACGATCACTGACGTATTCAACATCAGCACTAAAGCGGACATCACCAGCCAATGTTCCAAGGTGGTCCCAACGGTAGGCAAAGCGATCATCTAGATCACTAAAATCTGAATCACCATTGCTTGAAACATAATAGATATTGGCGACACCTTCATTATCATCACCAAACACATAGCGATACTGAAGTCCAGTACCGACCCCCATGTCTGAGAAATAATCAAGATACAAAGTGGCATCCATGTTGCGTCCCATCACTTGATAGTAAGCCAGGGATATCTGTGCACCGCGCTCAGCGGAATAGCCAAACATCGGCAATAAAAAACCAGACTCACGTTTGTCGCTAACAGGATAGGCTAAGTAGGGGACATAGAGGACAGGAATATCATAGAGATAAAACTTAACATGCTTAGCTCGTGCAAATCCTCCGACGGTTACGTCAAGTTCTCTTGCTCCAAACTTCCACGCGGGAACATCACCATCACACGTAGTAAATGTACCATTTTTTATCCGATAACTTGCTTCGCCAAGCTTGCTAATTTCATCGCCTGAAATATGGAAATTATACGCAGCAATAAAACCGTGAGCATATTGAGCAACACCAACGCCAGTTTTAATGTTGACATTCATCGACTCACCAGCGAGAGTTCCACCTAGATCGTCAAGCACGGCATTACCAACAGCATCGGCATCACCGGTCAGGGTGTTGTAATGAACTTGATCAGCCTGTAGTCGAGTCTGGTCTTGCTGTAAGTCAACTTGACCTTGGGCAGAGTAAACTGACGTAGCCTTGTCAAAATCGAGCTCATCAGCCTGAATCGATACAGGACTATCACTTTGGTCAAAATCGCGTGCGATTGCTGATGTGGTCAGCAGACAAACGACACACAAAACCCCTACCACAATACGATAACTAAGCTTTACACCGTGCATAACATCATTCACCTACAGAGTTCAAATATTCACGACAGGCTGCCACCAAAAACAACGATCCGGCAACAACGACAATTTCCCCATGTAAACAATCTTGTTGTGCAGCTTGGAGGGCCAAACCAATATTGCAATAATTTTGAGCTTCAACGCCGATAGCTTTAACCTGTTGTTGTACACTATCAAGAGGATAAGGTTCCTCCACTGGTGGTGCAACACCATAAAACTTTTGCGTCAACGGCAGTAGCGCATTAAGAATCGCAGGAACATCCTTGTCAATTTTAAATCCACCAACCCAACGTATATGACGCAACTCCTGCGAGACTAAGTACTCCGCAAGCACCTTCGCGCCAGCAATGTTATGTGCACCATCAAGGAGCACGGCAGGATCAACGTTAGGCCACCACTCCAGTCGACCAGGCCAGAAAGCTTGACTAATCCCTTGCTTAACAGCAGCATTCGCAACGGGAAAGCCTTGCCCAGCAAGAACCTCTAAGGTCATCAGTGCAACCGCAGCATTGTCCCCCTGATGAGCACCGACAAGCTTCGGCTTTAACCCCGGCCAACGGTTGCACGGAGTCGTTACAGTGAAACACCCACCAACAGGTTCACACTTAAAATCTTTACCGCTCACCCAAGTATCGCAATGATTCTTCACAGCGATGTCACGGAGAAGTTGCTCCACTTCAAGTTGTTGTGGGCCAATCACCACAGGGGTGCTCGACTTAATGATCCCGCCCTTTTCTGCGGCAATATCGGCAAGGTTATCACCTAAATAGCTGACATGATCACGGCTGACGGGAGTGATCACTGAAACGAGAGGCTGAACCACATTAGTGGCATCGAGCCGCCCTCCCATGCCAACTTCAAGCAACACAATATCCACATTTTGACGTGCGAAGTAAAGCAAAGCTAAGGCTGTAGTAAACTCAAAGAACGTAGCTTGACAATGTGTGTTTTTATCACGAAGTTCTTCAACAAGGGTGGTCAAATCATCATCGTCGATGGCCTGACCGTTAACGGTGATCCGTTCGTTAAACTCATGAAGGTGGGGCGAGGTATAGGTGCCAACGCGATAACCAGCTTGCGTCAGAATTTCACGCATAAAGGTACAAACAGAACCTTTACCATTTGTTCCAGCCACGTGGACAATCCCATAACTGTTTTGGGGATTGTCCACTGACTGTAACAGTTCATAGCTATTTTCAAGACCGAGTTTGATCCCGAACATCTGGAGCCCGTAGAGAAACTCCAATATGTCATTTTTAGCCATATCAGTTCTTCGTAAAGATTCGCAGAACTTGTGAAAGGCGAGCTTTCATCTCTTTTCGCCGAACAATCATATCAATCATTCCGTGCTCAAGTAAGTACTCGGAACGTTGAAAGCCTTCAGGAAGTTTTTGCCGGATCGTTTGCTCGATAACGCGTGGGCCAGCAAAGCCGATCAACGCCCGTGGTTCCGTCATATTGATATCGCCCAACATTGCAAAACTGGCAGTAACACCGCCTGTCGTTGGATCAGTCAGTACGGAAATAAACGGTAAGCCTGCTTCTTTAAGCTTCGCTAAGGCTGCACTGGTTTTTGCCATTTGCATCAGAGATAAAATACTCTCTTGCATCCGAGCGCCACCGGAACAGGAAAAGATGATGACGGGTGCCTGTGTTTCAAGCCCTTTTTCAATCGCGCGAGTAAGTTTTTCGCCAACAACAGAGCCCATACTGCCACCCATGAAGCTAAAATCGAACACAGAAACCACAACAGGCAGGTTATCAATCGTACCACTACCGCAAATGACCGCATCGCCGCCGCCGGCTTTTGCCACCGAGGCCTTAATACGATCTTTGTATTTTTTGGAATCTTTAAATTCTAGAAAATCAATGGATTCTAGCCCCGCGTCCATCTCGACGAATGAACCTTCATCAAGAACCAAATCAATCCGATCTTTGGCACTAATACGGAAATGATAATCGCATTTTGGGCAAACGTTGAGGTTTCGCTCAATCTCTTTTGCATAGATAATTTCGGCGCAATTTTTACATTTTGTCCAGATACCTTCAGGTATTTGAACAGTCTTTTTTGCAACAGGCGTAATAGGTGCCTTTGATTTTCTAAACCACGACATGAGTTACCTCACTTAAGTAAGATCTGTCGCTCGAAGAATTCCCTGTTTAAGGCCATCAACGAATTGATAAACTTCTTCAAGCAAACGAGATGAATCAGCATTGTGCTTAATAACATTAACGAGAGCGCTTCCAACCACAACGGCATCGGAAAAACGTGCAATAGACTCTGCATCCTCAGCGGTGGTAATGCCGAAGCCAACGGCCACCGGTACTGGGCTTAGATCACGTAAACGCTTAACTTGTGCTTCAATTGAAGCGCCATCAACTTTTGTTGTTCCAGTGACACCCGTCATCGACACATAATAAACAAAGCCACACGCTTGAGATAACAACTGTTCTGTTCTCAGCGCTGGTGTTGTCGGTGCTAATAACGTTATCAGATGAATCCCCTGTGGCTCCAAATAGGTGCACAATTCATCTTTTTCTTCAGGAGGGAGATCAACGAGGAGTACCCCATCGACACCCGCATTTTTAGCCTGCTCAGCAAAAAGTTTCGTTCCATAGCGTAAGATCGGATTGTAATATCCCATCAAAACAATTGGAACTTGAGTCCGTAACCGAACACGTTCAACTAATGCTAGAACACCTTTGAGCGTTGTCCCCGCAGCAAGAGCCCTTTCAGATGCAGCTTGAATTGTTGGTCCATCGGCCATCGGATCGGAAAAAGGCATGCCGAGTTCGATGATATCTGCACCAGCATCAACAAGAGTATAAATAATCTGCTCTGTTGTCTCCAGGTTGGGATCACCAGCGGTAACAAAAGGGATCAGTGCTGCTTGTTGACGCTCTTTAAGTTGTCTAAATGTCTGTTCTATCCGCCTCACTCTATCCCCTTGTTCTATCAATCAAATTCAATAATTTGATCTCAATTCAACCTTTACATAATCGCATGAGTGTAATTCATTAGCGGGTTCGCTTTCAACCGTTTTCTCATCACAATGATGCTGTTAGCAACACAACGCCGGATAACCGACCGTTTACATTGACTTAAATATTGTTATGGCCGGTCAAATATCTCTTTAGCTTGCGCAAGTACTGCGTGGAACAGTTGCGGAGTAATGCGCCGAGTCTGGACATTATAACGACTCGTATGGTAGCTGGCGAGTAAGTACTGACCATTCGGTAATCGATAGGCCTCATTATGCTTGAAAGGATAATCGGCTATTCGTTCAACCAGACCAACCTCTTTCAAAAGACGCAACACACTCATAAACGCATCACGGCCCAATGCTAAAATCACCTTCACCTGAGATAGTTGCTGCCATTCTTGTTTCAAATAGGAGCGACAGGTATTAAACTCGGCACTCGTTGGCTTGTTATCGGGTGGGACACATTTTACCGCGTTACTGATGTACAGATCATGCAGAATCAAGCCATCGTCACTATCGCACGCAACAGCTTGGTTACTAAACCCTGCCTGATAGATGAGCGGGTACATAAAATCTCCCGCGCCATCGCCAGTAAAAGGCCGACCAGTTCTATTGGCACCATGCGCACCTGGTGCGAGGCCAACAAGCCATACTCGTGCAGCAAGATCACCGAAACCTGATACCGGATGATTCCAATAGTCGGCACGATTGCGGCCAGACTTAGGCGGTAACTGTGCAAGGTAATGAACGAGTCGTGGACAACGCGTACACTCGTACAAACTGAGCAAATCCAATTGTGCCAACGACACTATGGTTTCTTCCCAGATGGGGACGATGGTTTGCGCCGCCGCGGACGCGCACTTGAGGGTTTATGTCCCGCTGACTTACCCGCTTGTTTACGATGGGGTGGTGTTTTCTTCTTAAGCTGAGGTCGTTGATATTTCCAGCGGAACAATGCCTCCGCAGGAATTTCACTCGGGATTTTAGCGCTAATGTATTCCTCAATAGCAGGCAAGTGAAAGACAAGGTTTTCATCGGCCATGGTAATGGCAAGTCCCGATGCGCCGGCACGTGCAGTACGACCAATACGATGAACATAGTCTTCTGCATCTTGCGGAACATCGTAATTAACAACATGGGTCACATCATCAATATGAATCCCACGCGAAGCGACATCGGTAGCAACAAGGATATTCAATTTACCATCTTTAAACTCTTGAAGAATTCGCATCCGCTTTGCTTGCGAGATATCGCCAGAAATTTGAGCAGCCTTAAAATTATTCGCCTGCAACACTAAGGTGACATACTCGGTCTCACGCTTGGTATTGGCAAACACCATCACTCGACCAGCCGCCATGGGTTCATCGAGAAGACCAATCAACAACGGCAATTTCTCTTTCATGCCGACATGATAAACAATCTGGTCCACCCGTTCAGCGGTAACTTGTTCAGGTTCGATATCAACCTTTTCGGCATTGTTCATAAAGTCATAAGCCAACTCCATGACTCGTGGTGACAATGTCGCTGAAAACAACATGGTTTGCCGTTTATCAAATGACGGCAAGCGACGTAATATAAAGCGTAGATCACTAATGAAGCCCATGTCGAACATCCGATCTGCTTCATCAATAACAAGGACCTCAATATGGTTAAACGAAAAGACCTTCTGCTTGGCGTAATCAATTAAACGACCAGGGGTCGCAACGATCACATCAACACCATCCTGAAGTGCTTTCCGTTGCTTCTCATAATCTACGCCACCAAATACCGGCAGTATTTTCATTCCACACGCACCACCCAGCCCCTTAGCATCTTCACAAATCTGCACGACAAGTTCTCGTGTCGGTGCGACGATTAAAGCGCGGGGATTTGTTGAGGTGCTCTGACGTTTTTTCAGCAATTTCGTAAACAGTGCGATCAAGAACGCCGCAGTTTTACCTGTGCCAGTTTGGGCTTGCGCCGCAACATCTTTACCCAATAACGCCAACGGGATTGCTTGCTCTTGTACGGGTGTCAACTCTTCGAAGCCAAGTGCTACAACGCCCTGTTGCACCTCTTCGGGTATTTCAAGTTCGGTAAAACGCATAAGTAAACTCCCGCTATAATTTCACATTAAAGGCTTCGGCAACAGTGTGTATATCCTTGTCGCCGCGACCTGATAAACAGACAGCAATGGTTTGATCAGCCCTCATTTTAGGCGCAAGCTTGATCACTTCAGCAATTGCATGAGCGCTCTCAAGGGCGGGGATAATCCCCTCCAACTGTGTTAGCATTTTAAACCCATCGAGTGCTTCGTCATCGGTTACAGCACAATATTCCGCTCGTTTTATCTCATGCAGCAATGCGTGCTCAGGGCCAACACCAGGATAATCAAGACCAGCACTGATTGAATGGGCGTGCTCAATCTGCCCATCGTCATCTTGAAGTAGGTAGGTTTTATTGCCGTGTAGAACCCCCACATGTCCAGCACTGATACTGGCTGCGTGCTTATCCGTATCCATACCAAGACCCGCTGCTTCAACACCAACTAGGCGAACCTCTTTATCATTAATAAAGGGATAAAACAGCCCCATAGCATTTGATCCGCCACCGATACAGGCCAAAGCGACATCGGGCAAAGCACCTTCAATTTCAAGCATCTGCTGTCGAGTTTCGCGACCAATAACAGACTGAAAATCACGCACAATCTGAGGATAAGGATGGGGGCCTGCAACAGTGCCGATGACATAAAAGGTATCTCGTACATGTGTAACCCAGTGACGCAGGGCATCATTCATAGCATCTTTAAGCGTTGCCGTACCGCTGGTAACACCATGTACCGTGGCGCCTAATAGTTTCATACGAAAAACGTTAAGCGATTGACGTCGAATATCTTCTGTCCCCATAAACACATCACACTCAAGACCAAAACGAGCAGCAACCGTTGCCGTAGCGACACCATGCTGACCCGCGCCAGTCTCAGCGATCACTTTCTTTTTAC
>LGVF01159497.1_pt2 | contig 22217 bp, 20 predicted proteins | sample 469901 | NCBI WGS metagenome assembly LGVF01 (sample SAMN03893561, study PRJNA290197) | marine sediment metagenome | material: sediment; isolation source: combined push core samples #3730, #5133, and #5579 collected at Hydrate Ridge | place: Pacific Ocean: Hydrate Ridge
TTCCTTTATTTTGTGCAACCGAAACATTAATATTCACGAAAAACATCAGTACAAAAATCAGTAACTGAATTAGATGTTTAATGTGATATTTTAATAGTAGTCTCAACAGGTTGGGGTGTTTGGTGTTAGTTTATTTAGTTTAGAGTACTTTCAAAGCATTTTTTATTAGTTCTTCAACTGATAATCCAGGCTCGTTTTTTAAGAATTTATCAACAACTTTAATCGATTGTTTTCTCATAAATCCTAGTACTTCCAATGCTGATAACGCTTCCTCTTTATTACTATTGTGTTTAGGTAGTGAAATATCTGAAATTTCTATATCTTTTCCTACCTTATCACGTAAATCAAGGATGATTCTCTGTGCAGTTTTTGCTCCAATTCCTTTAACAGATTTTAATTGATCTACATTTTCACTTAAGATAGCTTCTTGAGCTTGACTAGGGGAAAGGGTTGATAATATTACACGAGCGGTATTTACACCTACACCATTAACAGAAATCAACATTCTAAAAATGTCTCTTTCAGTTTTTTCGTAAAAACCATATAATAAATTGGCATCTTCACGAACAACAAAATGAGTAAAAAGTTTCAAATTCTCTGAATCTGGAATTTTAGAAAAAGTATTTAATGAAATATTTATAAAGTACCCCACACCATTGCAGTCAATTATAGCATTTGTCGGGCTTTTTTCTACCAGTTTTCCTTGAATGTGTTCTATCATAATTTTGGTTATAGCAGTGTATAGTCTGGCCAAATGTATGGTTTATTATTAAATATATTATTCGAGAATATTTATTTATTGCTAATGTTTTAATAATACCTTAAATCTACAAATGTATTTATATTCCAATGCTGCAATGTATGTCACCATTGTGAATGCTCAAAAAAAACTTACTCACCGTATCTAAAGATACACTTGCGTTACTTTTTTCTGTGCTACATCAATACTTACGCACATTTCAGCATTTCATAACAAAAATACTTGCGGATTTAAGGTAAACAAAAAACTCTCTCTTATTTTGTAGAATTTATACAAAATAAGAGAGAGTTTAAATCGTTTTTATTTTTCAATTTATTAAGGCTAAAGACCAGCTTTAGCTATTCCTTTACATATATTTTTAACAATTGAAGGACCTTCGTATATGAAGCCTGTATAAACTTGAACTAAACTAGCTCCAGCATTAAGTTTTTCAATAGCATCTTCGGCTGTATGTATACCTCCAACTCCAATAATAGGGAAAGCACCATTTGATTTTTCATGTAAATATTTTACAACTTCAGTCGAGCGTTTCCTTACAGGTATTCCACTTAAACCACCTGCGCCAATTTCTTCTATTCTTTCTTTTGACGCTGTCAGACCTTCACGTGAAATTGTTGTGTTTGTCGCAATAAGACCAGCAATTTTAGTTTCATTAACAATGTCAACAATATCATCTAATTGTTCATTAGTAAGATCTGGTGCTATTTTTAATAAAATAGGTTTTTCATTTTCTTTATTCGAATTCAGATTTTGCAAAGTAGATAACAGATTTGTCAATGGCTCTTTATCTTGTAACTCGCGGAGATTTGGAGTGTTAGGTGAACTGACGTTTACAACAAAATAATCTACAACATCAAATAATACTTCAAAATTATAAACGTAATCCTCAACAGCCTTATCATTTGGAGTAACTTTATTTTTCCCAATATTACCGCCAATAATTATTCCTGATTTTCTTTTTTCTAAAAGAGCTTTTGCATTCAAAACCCCTTTGTTATTGAATCCCATTCGGTTAATTAATCCTTCGTCTGGAATTAACCTAAAAGTTCTAGGCGCAGGATTTCCAGGTTGACCTTTAGGAGTAACTGTACCAATCTCAATAAATCCAAAACCAAAATTTCCCAATTCGTCAAATAGTTCGGCATCTTTGTCAAACCCTGCAGCTAAACCAACAGGGTTTTTAAATTTAATCCCAAAAACTGTACGTTCTAATGATTTGTCTTCGTAGATAAATAAAGCTCTGAAAATAGCTGGGAATCCAGGAATTCTAGAAAGAAATTTTATTGAACCAAAAACTAAATTGTGAATATCCTCTGCATAGAATTTGAAGAGAATTGGACGGATGATACTTTTATACATTTCGCTATTTTGGTAGCAAAAATAAACTATCAATTTCAATTTTTTAAATAAAATTCACTTAATTTATACTATTGTCAATTTATTTTTTACTTTTAATATACCCTGAACATGAAAAACTACTATAATGAAAAAAATACTCTTACTAATTCTGTTTTCTCCGATTCTTATTTTTGCACAATTCACTGATGATTTCGATGATGGTAACTTTGAAGATATTCCTAGTTGGCACGGAGATACAAGTAATTTTATTGTTGATAATACACTCCAATTAAGATTGAATGATAATGAAGCTGGAATTTCAAAATTGTATACAGCTTCAACTATTTATGAAAATGGTTTGTGGAAATTTAGAATTGAACTTGATTTTAATCCATCATCAAGTAATTATTGCAGAATATTTTTAGCATCATCTAATAATGAATTTCAAAATTCGGAATCTATTTATTTAGATATAGGAAAATCATCAGACAGGATAGATCTATACTATTTTGACGGAGAGAATAAAGCAATAATTCTTTCAAGTGAAGATGCTATCCTAAATAAAACTTCAATACAATTAGATATATTAGTTGAGAAAATAGGAAGCAATTGGAGTCTGAAAACAAAAGAGTTCAACGAAAAAACATACAATTTGATTTCAGGTTCAAATTATGAAGTTCCGAATTTTAAATCTACTGTTTTTGGGATTGAAACTCATTATACAAAAACAAGATCAACAAAATTTTATTTTGATAATTTTGACGTTACTGAAATTATTATTCCTGATAATACTCCTCCAAAAATTTATAATATTGAAATACTAGATGCTAATAAATCTATAGTAGTTTTCAATGAGAAAGTTATGCCAATTACGTCTAATAATTTAGATGTTGGAGCAGGTGTTTTTATAGATGAAATTTCTACAACTGATAGTCTTTCATATGTTGTTCACTACTCAAATTCATTACTTAGCGGAACCAAGTATTATTTCAATATCAATAATGTAAGTGATTTATCTGGTAATATTTTGAAGAATTATTCTTGCGAGAAGTTATTTTATAGACCCAAAGAAAACGATATAGTAATTAACGAGATAATGTTTAATCCTTCACCCAGAGTGAATTTACCTGAGGCTGAATACATCGAATTTTTTAACAATACAGATGGGATTGTGCTGATGAAAGATTGGATACTTAGTATCTCTGGCAAAACGTATTTTATCCCTGAAATCAGCTTACTGGCCGGAGAGTATTTTATTGTGTTATCAGACGTTGATAGTAGTTTGTTTAATGAAACAAATAAAGTTGAATTGTCTTTTTCTTCTTTAAGTAATAGCGGATCTACATTGATGTTAAAATCTGCAAAAGGTGATTTAATAAATCAAATTGCATATTCTCCCGAGATGTTTTCTAATAATATTAAAAAGGATGGTGGTTGGAGCCTAGAATTAATTAATCCAAAAAATGATTGTATTAAAAAAGAGAACTGGACAGGATCATTGAATGAAAATGGAGGTAGCCCAGGTAAAAAAAACTCTGTTCTTGATAGTAGTTTTTATCCTGAAATCGATAATCAAATTTATAAGGTAGTTACGAATGATGATGTTACCCAAATATCAGTGGGTTTTACAAATTATATTGATGCAAATAATGTTTCAATAGATACTGATTATTCAGGAGATGTTCAAATTAGTTATGACAATTATGCAGATGGCTCATCAGAAATTGAATTATTTCTTCTAGGTTCAAAAGTTATTAATCCAGTGTACTTTTATTTCAAAAATTTGAAGAATTGCGAGGGTGTTATTGTTGAGAGTGATACTATTTTGGTCGCAAATTATCAGAAGATTGAAAAAGGAGATGTAGTGATTAATGAAGTGATGTTTGATCCTAAAAAGGGGAGTAATGATTTTATAGAACTTTATAATAATTCTGATAAATATATTAGTCTAAGGAATTTTTATTTATCAAATTTTTACAATGATAATGAAGAAAGTATAATAGAAAACATAAAAAAAATAAGTGAAGAAAATGTAGTTTTCGCTCCTAGAACATATTTCGTTTTCACTAAAAGTTCAGAGTTAATAAGTAGTAATTATACATGCTCCAATAAATCAAGATTTATTGAGATGTCTTCTCTTCCAAAAATTAGTAATGATGGAGGGAGCATAGCTTTATTAGATAATTCACTAAATATTATTGATAAAATGGTCTATTCTGATGATATGCATGTCAACTTAATGAAGGATGAAAAACGAAAAGGTATTTCTATTGAAAGGATACGTGCATCAATTCCAAGTTTAGATTTTAGTAATTGGACTTCAGCATCTCAAAGTAGTGGAGGAGCAACACCTGGTCTAAAAAATTCATCAACTCCAAGCGATGTTTACTCTCAAGAAATTTTTGAAGTATTCCCTAAAGTTTTCACTCCCAATAATGATGGATTAAATGATGTTGTAGAGTTGAAATTTAATATTGATAAACCTGGATTTATTGCTAATGTTAAAGTGTTTAACTCAAACGGAATAATGATTAAGGAGGTAGCTAATAATTACCTTATAGGTACAGAAGGAAGTTTTATTTGGAATGGTACCGATGATAATAACAAATATATGTTTCCTGGTATTTATGTTTTTTTGGTTGAGATATTTGATGTTGATGGTCGTTATAGAGTGTTTAAAAAAGTTATAGTATTGGGTTAAGGAGATAAAATACTTACAAAAAAATCACCCTAAATGGGTATGGTTATTATCAATGTCAGATTATATATTTGAGGAAACAGATATTACAAATTCAGAACAATGCAAAAAAAGTTTCTCAATTTTAATTTAAGTGCCGAATCCCTTGTCTCTTATTGGGTGTTAACATATGTGATAGTTATTTTGCCACATATATTACTTCTTTTAGTAGATGGTTTTGTAGCAGTTGATTTAAAGGAAATTCTTCTCTCACCCAGTATTGTAGGTTCTATTTACTTTGCAACTTTAATAGGCTATTTTTTATCGATATTATATTTTGTACATATAACCTTAGTTAGTATTTCTGTTCAAAATTCAAAACTAAAATTTAATATTTCAACCTCAAAATTTGCAGTTTTACTATTAAAAGGATTGCTCTTTTCAATCCTAACAGTTGGTATTTACTTCCCTTGGTTTATAAAAAACCTTTATTCATATTTTATTGATAATACATCTTATAATAATATTAATTATAAATTTAATTCAAAGGGGAGGCAGTTATTAGTAATTATGCTTTTCAGTTTAATTATTCCATCGGGTTTGATATATGTAGTAGCTTTCTTTGTTTGGGGAGAGCTTTGGTATGTAGAAACTTTTTCGAGGATGATTGTTTTTGTATTTCAAGTACTTGTTTCCGTGCCGTACTTCTATTTGGCTTTTGATTGGAAGATTAATATTTCTTATGATACTTATACTTTAAAGCTAAAAGTAAATCATTATAAATCTTTAAGAGTAATTTTTGGAGAGTTAATATTAACAGTAGCAAGTATAGGTGCTTACTTTCCGATTGCTATGATTAGGCTATATAAGTATTTTGTTAATAATTTTCAGTCCTTTTCAGAAAATGATCACAGTATACTTTTTGGAGTTAATCTTAGTAGAGAATCATACTTGGTTATTTGGAGAGAATCTTTTTTTACCCTGATAAGTCTAGGTTTATATTTTCCATGGGCTTATGTGAAAATTAATACTTTGATATTGAATTCTACATATTATTATAGAGAGAAAAATATTGTGGAATTAGTCGAAAGACAACAAATTAAGCAAGGAGGTAAAATAGGTAAAGCTTTGCTATCAGTACAAAATAGATATAGCAATTTACGTATAATAAAAAAGATAGTTTTTTAGATGAATATTAAGAAAAAGTGTTTCATAATTTTAATATTGGAGTGATGGATGCAATTGAATCAGATAGGTATGGACAAGAAAAGGATTTGTCAAAAAATGAAAATGAAATTGAATTATTTTATATAAAAGAGCACAGTATTCGGACTTGCCCTTATTGTAAGTCTAGTAATATTATTGAGAAACGTCAATCTTCATTTCTTTCTATATTTTCATTAATTCTATTTTTTATTCCAATATCTGTTTTAAGAAAAAAGCATCATTGTTTTGATTGTGATAAAGATTGGTGTTACCATTAAATTATATATATAAATTAGAAGAAAAACTATGAAAAAGATAATTACAAGTAGAGAAATATCATTTTTTATTTTAGGAGTTATGGCAATGTTAATATTTGTTATTATTTGGGATTGGGAATCTTTTATGGAAGGATTTAATTCGACTAGATACAGATAGGATACTAACTCTCAGTATAAAAGCTTACCCCTTGTTATTTATTATTAGAATTATCCCTACAAAAAAAAGAGAGACATGTGTCTCTCTTTTTGATATATATAATTTTAAATATAATCTTATTTAATAGATGATACTCTCATTGTATTAACCATACCTCTTTCTTGAACAGGCATAGAAGTTAAATTTATAAGAACGTCACCATCTACAGCATATCCTTTTTCTTTAGCTATTGTATTAATTTCTACAACAGTTTCATCAGTACTAGTAAAATTATTATAGTAAAATGCTTGTACACCCCAAAGTAAGTTTAGCATAGTCATTATACGTTTGTTGTTTGTAAACGTTAAAATGTGTGCATTTGGTCTGTGAGATGAAATCTGGAAAGCAGTATATCCAGAATTTGTCATTGTAGTAATTGCGTTAGCATCAATCTGAGAAGTCATTTGAGCAGCGTTATAACAAACTGAATTTGTAATATAACGATCGTCTCTTAAAACTGGTTTGTGCTCAGGTACTGATATTTTTTTACAAGACTCAACTTTCTTAATGATACGAGCCATTTGCTGAATAACTTCTACTGGATATTGACCAATAGATGTTTCTCCTGATAACATTACAGCATCAGCACCATCAAGTACAGAGTTAGCAACATCATTAACTTCAGCACGTGTTGGAGTCATTGAATCTATCATAGTCTCCATCATTTGTGTAGCAATAATTACTGGTTTACGAGCAATTTTAGCTTTACGAACCAATTCTTTCTGAATTAATGGAACGTCCTCAGCTGGAATTTCTACACCTAGATCTCCACGAGCAACCATAATTCCATCAGTGTAAGGAATTATTCTATCAATATCTTCAACAGCTTCTGGTTTCTCAATTTTAGCTATAATTGGAATATTGTGATCAGAGTGCTTTTTAATAAGAGCTTGTAAATCTAAAAGATCCTGAGGGTTTCTTACAAATGATAAAGCAAACCAATCTACTTCAATTTCCATAGCGAAAATTGCATCTTTAATATCCTTTTCTGTAAGAGCAGGAAGAGATACATCTGTATTAGGAAGGTTTACTCCTTTTTTTGATTTGAAAGGTCCACCTTGTATAACTTTAGCTTTTACTTCACTTTCATCGTCTGTTTCAACAATTTCCATCATCAACTTACCATCATCAAGTAAGATTTTTTCACCAACTTTTACGTCTTTAGGAAATCTTTGGTATGTCATGTATGCTAATGAAGCATTACCAATACATTCTTTATTTGTAAATGTTACAATATCACCAGGCTTAACAACAGCTCCTTCTTCTATTACTCCAACTCTTAGTTTAGGTCCCTGTAAGTCACCTAATATTGCTGTAGTAAATCCGTATTCTGCGTTAAGTTCGCGAATCATTTTCACTCTCAGTTTTACCTCATCATAGTCGGCATGAGAAAAATTGATACGAAAAACATTAACTCCAGCCTTCATCATGTCAAGCATTATTTGCTTTTTATCTGTTGCCGGGCCTAATGTTGCAACGATTTTTGTTTTCTTTGAATTGTGCATAATTAAAAGATTAAATTCCGTTTAGAACGTAAAGTATTATATTCAATTGAGAAGGCAGTCGTTACCACAGGTATAGATCTTATTATGTTCACTAATTTGTTGATTTTGTTTTCATTATCAATAAAATCAAGCCTTAACAAGTAGTTTACTTCCTTTTTTTCGGGGATAAAGTATCTTGTTATTTGTGTTGGTTGGCTAGAATGAAAAAATAAGTTTTGTGATAAATTATTTTCCTTCTCGAAAAATTTATTTTCAGTAATGTATTTATTGCCAATTAAGTGCCAATCCTCCATGCCATCTGTATCTTCGTAGGTGAAATGAGTGAAGAAACTTAATTCTTTTCCCGATTTGCTTTGTATGTCAATATCGTTTATTGTACGAATAAAATTTGTTTCCAAATATTTGTTTAGATAATAAGCTAGTTGGGAATCATCTACTACTGTATTGATACCTATTATTGAAAAATCATATTCAATTTCTAACTCCATTATTTAATTGCTTATTGTACTTTGTACACTTATTGCAAATCGAGTGCAAATGTAGGGATTTTTATTTTAACGGCAATGGCTATTTTGCTATTTTCGACTTAAAGCATTAGTCTATAAGTAGGTGAGTGTTAGGTAAAATTACATGTATTTTTATAAATACAGCTATTTATTTTTATTAATCTTAGATTGGATAGAGTAATAAGCCCGTTTTGATGCTTGTTCTTCTGCTTTCTTTTTTGATGTAGCTCGTCCTTTTGAAATATATTTGCCGTCAATTTCAAGCTTTATAGCAAAAAGTTTATTTCTACTATCAACTTTATCTTCAATAAGTACAAATTTAACATCTTTACGTTCTTTCTGGCAATATTCAATTATATAACTCTTGTAGCTTGATATTTTATTTTCAAGGTTGTCTATATCTACATAAGGTTCAATCATTTTTTCATAGATAAACCTTTCAGTATATTCATATCCTAAATCTAAGTATATTGCTCCTATAAGCGATTCAAATGAATCTCCTAACAGGGTAGGACTAAATTGGGTATCAGGAATTTTACTTTTTATTAGCTTTCTCAAACCAATTTGTTTTCCAATAATATTTAATGTTTTTCTACTTACAATTTTAGATCTCATTTGTGTTAAATACCCTTCGTTTTTATTTGGCATTTCTTCATATAGATAAGCCGAAATAACTGAACTGAGTATAGCATCGCCTAGAAACTCTAGCCTTTCGTAGCTGATTGGGAAGCCATCATTATCAAATTGTGCCATACTCCTATGTGTAAAGGCAGTATGATACAACTCAATATTCTTTGGTTTGAAACCTAAAATATCCTTGAGGGTAGAAAAAAAATTCCCGTCTTCATTTGAAGTACGGGAACTAAACCATTTCAGGATAAATTTCATGTGTTTTACATTTTTTATTCTAAATTCCATAGAAAACATAGTGTTTAATATGGATAAGTTTTTAAGCTAATATTATTAATGAATACTAGCATTTTTTTGATTTATCTAATTCAATAAACCCGTTTGCTTGTCGTTTATTTAACTTTTTTGAAAAGGATACTTGCATTATGTCCTCCAAAACCGAAAGTATTACTCATAATTACGTTAACATCTCTTTCTTGAGCTTTGTCGAATGTAAAATTCAACTTAGGATCTAATCTATCGTCAAGTTCGAAATGGTTAATCGTAGGAGGTATTATTCCGTCTCTTAATGTAAGTATAGATGCTATTGATTCTACTGCTCCAGCTGCTCCCAATAAGTGACCAGTCATAGATTTTGTAGAATTAATATTTAAGCTATAAGCATGCTCCCCAAATAATTTTTGAATAGCTTTTACTTCAGCTACATCTCCTAGTGGAGTTGATGTTCCATGAACATTTATAACGTCAACATCGTTGATAGATAATTCAGCATCTTCCAAACAATTTTGCATTACTTTTAAAGCTCCAAGTCCTTCTGGATGAGGTGCAGTCATATGGTAAGCATCAGCAGACATTCCTGCCCCGCCAACTTCAGCATATATTGTAGCCCCTCTTTTTACAGCATGATCATAATCTTCAAGAATTAGAGCCCCAGCTCCTTCACCCAATACAAATCCATCACGATCTTTATCGAAAGGTCTTGATGCTGTACTAGGATCATCATTTCTTGTAGAAAGAGCATGAAGTGCATTAAATCCAGCCATACCAGCGTCAATAACACTAGCTTCTGAACCACCAGTAACCATTACGTCAACCTTACCTAATCTAATATAGTTATAAGCATCTATAATTGCGTTAGATGATGATGCACATGCACTAACCGTTGTAAAGTTTGGACCTCTAAATCCAAACTTAATAGATATTAACCCTCCGGCGATATCAGCTATCATCTTTGGGATAAAGAAAGGGTTGAATTTCGGTGTTCCATCACCATTATTATAGTTAATAACTTCGTTTTGGAAAGTCTCAAGACCTCCAATACCAGAACCCCAAATAACGCCAACCCTATCCTTATCAACAGTTTCTAAATCAAGCTTAGAATCCAAAACAGCTTCGTCTGCTACAACCATAGCATACTGAGCATATTTATCCATTTTTCTAGCCTCTTTACGATTTACAAACTGTGTAATATCAAAGTTCTTAACCTCACAGGCAAAACGAGTCTTGAATTTTTCAGCATTGAAGTGTGTAATTGGGGCTGCCCCGTTCTTACCATTCTTCAATCCTTCCCAATACTCAGATAAATTGTTACCGATCGGAGTTAATGCTCCCATTCCGGTGACTACTACTCGCTTTAATTCCATAATTTAATGGTTAAGTTTTGTTTTGTCAATTACTTAGCTTCCTCAATGTAAGCTACTGCTTGACCAACTGTTCCAATGTTTTCAGCTTGATCATCTGGAATTTGGATATCGAATTCTTTTTCGAATTCCATTATTAACTCCACTGTGTCAAGTGAATCAGCTCCTAAATCATTTGTGAAACTTGCTTCTGGTGTTACTTCGTTTTCATCAACACCTAATTTGTCAACAATTATTGCTTTTACTCTTGATGCAATGTCAGACATGATATAATAGTTTTTAAAATTAATGACTGCAAAATTAAAAAACTTTACAATAAAACAACACCTTTTTTTTAAATAGAAATTATGATGGAACCCATTGATTTTGCTGTAGTTAAGGTGAAATAAGGGTTTAGGCGCTTTTTTTTTTATTTATTAATTATGATAATTCTGTCTAGAAAAGGGGAATTTTTGATGCTTACAGATACATTAAGAAACCAATATATTACTTACCAATGTGTTATGCTTGCATCATATTTGGGTTATACTTAATATGCTAAGCTATTTCTTTCACTTTTATTTTAGCAATATTTTTTAGTTCTGAAGAACATGCTCCGCATGAACTTGAACATCCATCATTGTTGAATGTGTCAGAAAAATGTTTGTAGAGCCTCCATATTGCAATTATGAAAACTATTGATACAATTATATCTTGAATATCGTGGTTCATACCGTGTAATTTCAGATGTATTTATATGCTCAAAGTTAATCCATTTATGTCAAATAAAAACTAAGCCAGTAAAACTATTAGCACTAACTCAAAGTTTGATAAACAATAAATGAGGCTAAATATGCAATTCCTGTCATAGACAATGTTTGTATAATTGGCCACCTCCACGAGTTGGTTTCTCTTTTTACTATAGCTATAGTACTAGCACATTGCATCGCAAAGGCATAAAATATAAGTAATGACCATCCTACTGCAAAATTATACATAGGTTCGCCAGTGTCTTGATTAATTTCGTTTCGCATTCTATTAAGAACAGTTGTTCCATCACTGTCACTCGAACTACCAACAGAGTATATTGTAGCCATTGTGCCAACAAACACTTCTCTAGCAGCTAAAGATGATATTAAAGCTATACCTATTTTCCAATCGTAACCTAAAGGCTTAATGGCTGGTTCAATAAAATGGCCAAAATGACCTATGTATGAATTTTCAAGTTTATATGAAGCAACCTTGTCATTAAAATCTACACCTGTTAACTCTGGCGACATATCTCTAACAATATTTTCAGCATCTGTAATCTTATTGCCAGGACCATATGAAGCCAAAACCCAAAGTATTATTGAAATAGTTAGAATTATTTTACCAGCGTTAAAAATAAATGCTTTTGTTTTTTCAATAATATCAAGGCCAACATTTTTGTAATATGGTAGTTTGTATGATGGCATTTCAATTATGAAAGTGCTTAATCCTTTTATCTTAAGTAATTTATGTGCTACAAAGGCAGATGATATAGCAGAGAAGAATCCAAGTAAATACATGGCCATCAACACTAAGCCTTGTAAATTAAAAAATATAAGTACGTCTTTGTCAGGAATAATAAGAGCTATAATGATTGAATATACCGGTAGACGTGCTGCACAGGTAATAAAAGGTGTAACTAGTATTGTTATTAGTCTTTCTTTCCAGTTCTCAATTGTTCTAGTCGACATAATTGCGGGTACTGCACAAGCCATTCCCGACATTAATGGAACAATGCTTTTTCCGCTCATACCAAACTTTCGCATCAATTTGTCCATCAAAAATACAACCCGCGACATATAGCCTGTATCTTCCATTACGCTTATAAATGCAAATAAAATTGCAATCTGTGGAATGAAAATTACTATACCTCCAATACCAGGGATTATCCCTTCGCTTATTAATGAATTAATTGAGCCTGAAGGTAATACTTCGCTAATGTATACAGCAAGTTTAGAGAAAGACAAATCAATATAATCCATAGGGATAGAAGCCCAAGAATATATTGCTTGAAATAGCATAAACATTATAGAGAAAAACACAATGTATCCAACAACTTTATGAGTAACAACTTTATCTATCCTTCCAGTAACTGTTATATCATTTTCTTTATTCTCTGTAATGATTTTTTTAAGGATGCTATTTACATATTGATACCTTCTAATAGTTTCCTTTATTTTTAACCTCTCTACGTTGATATGATATGTAGATATACATTCTTTTATAGCGGTCTTTTCATTTTCAGGTAAAAATAGGGGGATACTTTTTTGTACTGATTTTACCCAAGCAGTATAATCATGCTCTTCCGAAAGGGCATTTTTTAGCATGGGTAGGAACTTAGGTGCAATTTTATATAAATCAACTGCACTTTCTTTCTCTACTGATTTAATGTTAAGAAGTTCCTTTTTGAGTTCATTAATTCCAATTCCCTTTCTAGCATTTAAAAACACTATTGGAGTTTTAAGTTCTTCTGATAGTTTATCTATATCAATTATAATTCCTTTTCGTTCAACAATATCAACCATATTTAGAACCAAAATAGAAGGGATTCCTAAATCGCTGATTTGAGAAAAAAAGTATAAGTTCCTTTTTAGGTTAGATGCATCTGCTACAAATATTATAGCATCAGGATAGTCTTCTTTGTTTTTGTCAGTAAGTACCTTTAATACAACTTCCTCATCTAACGAACTTGGGTTTAAGGAATAAGTACCAGGTAAATCAAAGAGTTCAATTTTAGTATCATTGTCAAGCTGAAAATACCCTATTTTTTTATCAACCGTAATTCCAGGATAGTTACCCACCCTTTGGCTCATCCCCGTTAGAGCATTGAATAATGATGTTTTTCCTGTATTAGGATTGCCTGCAAGTGCAATTTTTAATTTTTTATTATTCATTTTTTAGAAGTTAATGAAATCTTCAATATTGCAATTTGCAACTGCTATTTTTACTTAAGAATTATTTCACCAAATTTTAATCAATTTGACTGATATATATTATTCTAATTAACTAATCAATCACTTTCAATTGAAATAGGTATTATTTAGAGTGAAGCAATATGTTTTTAGCAACACTTCGTCTAATAGCTATCTCATTTCCAGCAACGCTTATATACAATGGGCCTTTAAAAGGAGCCTCAAATTTAAGTTTGATTGTACTTCCAGGCAAGCATCCCATTTCCAAAAGCTTAAGTATGTCTGATTCAGAAGCAAATCCACTTATTTCTCCTGTTTCTCCAATTTTTAAGTCAGCAACCGATTTCGACACTCTACATTTAATTTAGACTAATTATAATTTAGCAAAGGTAAATATATTTCTATTTCGGCAAAATTAATATTATGTGTTTTTGTTTTTTTATATATACTTGTTGTTTCGTGCACTTTTTTATTTATTAAATCTTGATAGTTAGTTGCTTGAAGCTATTGTGTCATTGTCTTAATTATTATTTTTTCACTAAATTTACTAGAGGCTGTTTTATAAACTGATAAGTATTTATATATAAAGCTATAGTTCCTCGTGATTTATAATTTATTTAATATTAACTATATGAGAAATTTTACTTCTATTTTTCTTGTTATTTTTCTTCTGTTTATTGTCGGTTGCACATCTCAGAAAGAAAAAGAACTATCTTCTGAAAATTCTAAAAAAGCAACTGTAAGCTATATTGAAACTCCCGATAATATTTCTTCTTTATTGGTCAAAAATACATGTATAGCATGTCATGATACAAATAAACATAAGGTGGGGCCTTCGTTTAGAAATATATCCTCAAAGAATTATTCTGTTGAAAAAATTATAAAATTAATAGTGCGTCCAAATCCGAAAAATTGGCCAAGCTACCCTGAAATGATTCCTATTGATGATTTAAATCAAGACGATGCTAGAAATATTGCTATTTGGATAAAATCATTAGACTAATTTATGTGCATTTTGATATTTATTTGGGATTAATATTAATTTTTATGCGCCTTACTCTGGCTTTACATTTATACGCTTCGTTGACAAAACAACTCACAATATATTTGCAATGGTCTTTTCGCGCACTCAAAGCCAATGCAAATATTTGTTCATAAATTTTGTCAACTGCAGGGTATCATTTCAATCCAGGGCGTTTGGAATACTACATAGAAGGTTATTACCATCTAGGTTTTGTGTTAACATTTAAAATTGATTGTTTTGAATAATTAGATAAAATTTGTTTATTTGTTAACTCAAAACCTAAAACAAAATATAATGATTACTTTATTATCAATTACATTAGGAGTAATAACTCTACTTTTCGTTAAAGAAGTTGTAGAGATTAATTACTTGTCTAAGTAATAATTAGACATAAAAAATTATTTCAATGCTTTTCTATTTATTTAGAAGGGCATTTTTTTTTGCCAAGCACTAAGTTTTCACGAGTTTTATGCAGTTATCAATAAGCATTAGGCGCTGAGCAATGGTAATAAGCAATCTGCAAAACAATTTACCTCCGTCCCTAAAAAATAACGTTGCTCTGTTTAAATTATTTCTTTCATGGTGTACCGCATAGATTCTTTTTTATGTAAATACCTCACTTTATCAGTATTTATGCATTGTTATTGTTTATTAAACTGATGTTTCCTTTGTGTAGTTTTCTGTATTTATTTGATTGTAAGGAATAAATATTAAATTAAATAAGAAAATTCTTACAGTAATAAGTGTTTTCCTACGAAAAGTTTTATATATTTGTTATACAGTACGTTACAGAATAAAAGATAAAATATGCTGTTAATGTATTTTTGAAGTTTTTTACATCAAATATAGAGTACAAGAAACCACATTATAAAAAAGGCAGCACAGTATCAACCAAATTGTGATTGCCTTTTTTATACGTTTATCATTAAAATTATTTTTATAGTTTTTTATTAAAAATGTGGTGCTTTTGCTTTGTTAAATTGCATCTTTTTTTTGCATTAATTTAAATCTATAAAAGTAAAGTTGAAAAAAATTATTTACATATTAATTGTATTATTTACGAATAGTATTTATGCTGAATATCCACAAGACGATACAGTAGTTAATATTAATGTAAATACTCAAAGCGAGCTTAATAAGCTTGCTTGTGTAGGCGTAATAGGTAATTTAATTATTGCTTCTGAGGGTGTAGATCAAATAACCGATTTAACAGTTTTAGAATCAATTAATCAAATAGAAGGGAGTGTTTATATTATCAACAATAAAGAGCTTACTTCTTTAGAAGGACTTGGTAATGTTACAGTAAATGGTGATGTGTATATTGAGGGTAACAACGCTTTAAGAAGTATACCTCCTAATTTTATTCTTGGAAACGTTAATAATGTATTAATAAGGAATAATAAATTGTTGGGTAGTATTGCTGGATTCGAAAATATTGAGTCAGTACAAAATATTACTATAGAAAATAATGATGAACTAATTGATTTAAATGGATTTGCTACGCTTAAGGAAATTACTGGTGATATAACTATTATTAATAATAAAACATTAGAATATTTTGAGCCATTTGTACATATTGCTTATTTCAATGGTAAGTTGAAAGTAGAAAATAATGTATCGCTATACGAAGCCGAAGGTTTATATAAATTACATACTTTATCATCTGAATCTATTATTAAAAACAATACAATTTTTACGACAAATTTAGATTTGATGAAGATAGCTTATAATGGTGAAGGCAAAATAAATTTTTCTACTCAAGAAGAAATAGACGCTTTTGGTAAAAGTTATAGAAAGTCTATTTTTAAAGGTGATATTATTATTGATAGATCAAAAATAACAAACTTAGATGGGCTGACAGTTTTAAAAGATATAGATGGTCGACTTGTTATCAAACGTAACGATAAATTAGAATCGGTTAACGGACTTTCAAATTTAGAATCAATTAATTACCTAATAATTTCATTCAATAAAAACCTTAATACTTTAAGTGGTTTAGAAAAATTGAATAAAGTAAAAAACGATATAGTAATTTATAGAAATACAGTTCTAACCGATGCTAGTAGTATTTCAGAAAATATATCGCTTGGTGGAAAGCTAGTAATAAAGAGTAATCCTAAGCTAATACAGTAAATATTTAAGTAATGTTTGTATACGTCTTTAATGATGAGTTAATTAACTAATTGCGATAATAAAATATTAAACAAAAAAAGAACCTTTTTTAGGTTCTTTTTTTGTTTAAATTAGCTGACTTAACGACTTATATCAATTAATTCATTTTTTATTAAATGAATGATTTGTTGATGAAACATATATAAACACTTTAACAACTTAAAAGATGAATGAAGCTGCTGTTAAAAATAACAGGATTTCTGAGGTATTAAAAAAGCTCGGAATTAATGAAAATAATAAGGGGACTGCAATTGGTTCTGATTTTATTTCTGATGTAAATGCGGAATATATTACTTCAAAATCGCCTGTAGATAATCAGGTTATTGCTAGTGTTTCGGTTACTACTGAAGGAGAGTTTGAAAAAGTAGTTAGCGAAGCTAATGAAGCATTTAAAGTATGGAAAAAAGTACCTGCACCACATAGAGGTGAAGTTATTAGACAATTAGGATTAAAGATCCGTGAGGTTAAAGATGAACTTGGGATGTTAGTTTCTTACGAAATGGGTAAATCTTACCAAGAAGGTTTAGGAGAGGTACAAGAAATGATAGATATCTGCGACTTTGCCGTAGGTTTGTCTCGTCAATTGTATGGTTCTACTATGCACTCTGAACGTCCGGAGCACAGAATGTACGATCAATATCATCCACTTGGAATAGTGGGAATAATTTCGGCTTTCAACTTCCCAACTGCTGTTTGGGCCTGGAATGCTGCTATTGCTCTTGTAGCTGGTGATACTATTATTTGGAAACCATCAGAAAAGGCGCCATTATGTGGTGTAGCTTCTCAGAAATTATTAGCTGAAGTACTAGAGGATAACAATTATCCTGCTGCAGTTTCAAATTTAGTTACTGGCGATTACAAGATTGGTCAATTAATGACTTCAGATAAAAGGATACCTCTTATCTCGGCTACAGGTTCAATAAGAATGGGTAGGATTGTTGGTCAAGATGTTGCTGCAAGATTTGGTAGATCTCTACTTGAGTTAGGAGGAAACAATGCAATTATTATTACTCCAGATGCTGACTTAGAATTAGCATTAAAAACAGCTGTTTTCGGAGCTGTTGGTACTGCTGGTCAAAGATGTACTTCTACACGTAGATTAATTATTCATGATAGTATTTTTGATAAGGTTACTGATAAACTGAAAAGCATTTATTCTAATATAAAAATTGGTGATCCATTAGATGAAAATAATCACATGGGGCCATTAATTGACACTTTAGCAGTTGAAACTTATATTAGTGCAATTGGTAAAGCTAAATCAGAAGGTGGAGAAATGCTTGTTGAAGGAGAAGTATTGAATGCTGAAGGAATGGAATCTGGATGTTATGTTTCGCCATCAATTGCTATAGTTGAAAATCATTATGATATAGTTCAAAACGAAACTTTTGCACCTCTACTTTATATAATGAAGTACTCAACTCTAACTGAAGCTATCGAACTTCAAAATGGAGTAGTTCAAGGGTTATCATCAGCAATAATGACAACAAATTTACGTGAGGCTGAATTATTCCTTTCTCAGCAGGGATCTGATTGTGGTATTGCAAATGTAAATGTAGGAACTTCAGGTGCCGAAATCGGTGGTGCTTTTGGAGGTGAGAAAGAAACAGGTGGTGGACGAGAGTCAGGTTCTGATGCTTGGAAACTTTACATGCGTCGTCAAACTAATACTATAAATTACGGGTTAGATACTCCTTTAGCACAAGGTATTAAGTTTGATTTGTAAAATTATTATTCATTAATAATGAATAAGTAAAATGCCTCTACTAGCAATAGTAGGGGCATTATTTATTNNATTATTACACTAAAATTTTGTCTTTTTACTTTAAACAAAACATCTAGAAAAAAAGTAATCAGTAGTAGCACTGAAACTATTATTAGTTGTCCAAGTTCTAATCCCACATTGAAACCAAGAAGTGGAGTTATTAATTCTCCAGTTTTACCCAAAATTGCTCGTAGATAATTTGCAAAACCCATTCCGTGAATAAAACCAAATACTAAGGCTAATACATAATATACTTTCAGCCCATTAGGACTCGGTGTTTTACCTCCTCTAATTATATTCATTACTGCCGTAATAGAAATACTTAAAACGATAAATGCTTCTATCTTTTGGCTTTTAAAACTTATTAGGTCTAAAACTGTAAGAGCTAGAGTTAAAGAATGTCCAATAGTAAATGCAGTTACTAAAACTAAAAGGGTCTTCCATTCCTTTAAAGAATAAAGAATTGTGAGCGAAATAATAAATAAAATATGATCATATCCATTAGTGTCAAGTATATGATCTGATCCTAATTGAAGGTAAGTAAAGAAAGTATCCATATTATTAGTTATTTTGTAACTTCAAATATCCTAAATTTGATTCTAATAAAAGTTAACCTAAATTGAAAAATAGATTTTTTATATATTTGATAATCATGCTTTTTGGCTTTTTACAGAAATCAAATGCTCAGCAGGATAATCTTTGGACTACGGAGTTTGGATCAAGATCTGCGTTAGTTGCTGGCTCAGTAACCGCTTCCGTTCGCGATAATAGTGCAATATATTATAATCCTGGAGCTTTAGGTTTTTTGAAAAACTCGAACATAGGACTCTCAGCCAATATTGCAAATTTTGTTAGTACTTATATTATTAATGGTGCTGGCGAAAATAAAAATGTTTATTATCCATATCTAAATTTTACACCTCAGTTTATATCAGGTGTTGTGAAGACGGAAAAAATCCCAGATATTACTTTTACCTATGCCATATTTAATAAGCAAAAATCAAAACTTAGATTTATAGAAAAATCTAGTCTGATGATAGATTTGTATCCTCAATTTGAAGGGAATGAGGAGTTTAATTCGAATTATGAATATTTCAATGAAATTTCGGAAACTTGGATAGGAATAGGAGCGGGTTATTTGCTTAACAAAAACTGGTCTGCTGGTATGTCATTGTTTTTTTCTTATAGGGGTGAAGAAAGTTCTGAGATTTTAGACAATGTAGTTTTTGATAGTGATAGAAATATTGTTGCCAATACTCGTTTTTCTACCGGTTACAATTTTTCTCAAATTTCAATGATATTCAAATTTGGAGTAGCTTATGAAGATGATTATGTGAGTTGGGGAGCTACAATTACTACAACAGGTATACCAACCTATTTGCTTAATGGTGCAATGTTGCATAGAAACGAAAATTTAAGTATACCAGGAGAGAGTAAACATTATTATGATATATTTCATGAGTGGACATATGCATGGTATAGACATCCATGGGAGTTTGACACTGGAGTTCAGTTTAATTTAGGTAGGGGGATTATCAACACAAGGATTACATATTTCTTAGATAATAAGCCATATAATGTAACTCAATTTGATGACGAAGCTATAATAAATTCAAATACAGGATATTCTTTGTTTCCAAATAAAAATATAGTAAAATATGCTACAAAGTCAATGGTTAATTTTGCTTTAGGTTATGAAAGAGAAATTAATAATAAACTTGTATTACTTGCTGGTTTTAAAACAGATTTTAATGCATTTGATAGTAACAAATTGAGTAGAGATAAATATTGGGTAACCACAGTTAGTTACTGGAACTTATATAATACAACCCTTGGGTTTGATTATAAAACTGAAAAAAACAACAATATTATCTTTGGCTTTAGCTACAAATTTTCAAATAGACAAGGAGATACTCAAATCATAAATATTACAAATCCAGACCCTAATAACTATTTGATAGGTGAAAAAACTAATGATACTAAAACTAATATTACAGGTTTTTCAATTGTGATAGGTTATACATTCAATTTTCAGTCAGTAGAAAAAAAAGATATAAGAGATAAAATCAAACTCGAAAAACTAAATCCTTTTGAAATTGTTAAGTAATCAAGTAGTTCTAATTACTTCATCACTGCATTACTGAATCACTACCTTACGGCATCACTTCAACAACCTAAATGTTTTTCTATGATGCAAATTAGGCCCATGTTTAGCTATAGCTTCTCTGTGTTTTTTGGTAGGATATCCTTTGTTTTGCTTCCAGTCGTATTCTGGAAATTCCTCATGTAGATTTTCCATGTATTCATCTCTGTATGTTTTAGCTAGTATAGAAGCTGCTGCTATTGATAGGTATTTTTCATCTCCTTTAATTATGGTATCGTATTCAATTTCTTTATAAGGCTTAAACTTATTACCATCAACTATAATATGTTCTGGTATGATACTTAGTTTGTCTAGAGATCGATGCATGGCTTCAATGGATGCATTTAGTATATTGATTTCATCAATTTCTTTTGGAGATAAAAAGGCTACTCCATATGATAATGCTTCTTTTTCTATAATTACTCTAAGTATATCTCTATTCTTCTTTGATAATTTTTTAGAGTCATTAAGTAATTTATTCTGAAAGTTTTTTGGAAGGATTACAGCAGCAGCAGTAACAGGTCCAGAAAGGCAACCTCTACCAGCTTCGTCACAGCCAGCTTCAGGGAATATATTTGAGTGATTTTTTTTCAACATGAAATACAAAATAATAGTGATTATTGACAAATGTAACAATTTGTAGGAGTAAATTTAGTAGATAGCTATTCAACTAATTTAGATTATTAAATTTAACTCATTAATAAAATATATTCTAGAGTTGAATATAGTACATATATAATATTAACAGTCTTTAACAACTTATAGAGTGTAACCAAATTTAAGCAATGAGTCTTTGATTTTTCATAAATATCATTGTTTACCTGTTTTTTAACATTCTAATATTAAGTTTTTTGTATTGCAATGACAGTTGTTGTAGGGGGTAAGTGTTAAAGTTGAGTTAATAAATATTCGTCATAAAATTTGCGAGTTCGTCATATTTTTCTTTTGTTTGTCTTTTCTAACCTAAAATAATAATAAATATGAGGTTTAAATTTACTGGATTATTAGTGCTAGTCGTTGCACTATTCGCTCCTTTTGCCATGATGGCACAGGAGATCAACGTTTCCGGTACGGTTACTTCGTCTGAAGACGGACTGCCAATGCCAGGCGTTAGTATTATTATTGTCGGAACACAAAGTGGTACATCATCTGATTTTGATGGAAACTTTAGTATTTCAGCAAATACTGGAGATCAGCTTCAGTTTAGTTTTATTGGTTTCTCTAACAAATCTGTTGCAGTTACAGGTGCTACTTTAAATGTAGTATTAGATCCTGATGCAGCAGCATTAGATGAAGTTGTTGTTACTGCTCTTGGTATTTCAAGAGAAAAGAAATCACTTGGTTATGCAACACAAGGTGTGAAGAGTGAAGATTTAATGGCTGCTAATAGTGTAGATGCTATGTCGTCATTATCTGGAAAAGTTGCTGGTTTGACTGTTTCAGGTCAAAACTTTGG